>NPIE01001554.1_pt1 | contig 240525 bp, 203 predicted proteins | sample 8637661 | NCBI WGS metagenome assembly NPIE01 (sample SAMN07420842, study PRJNA396082) | bioreactor metagenome | isolation source: sample BA12 brine-fed electro-methanogenic bioreactor BA | place: Japan: Kochi | collected 2016-12-09
GGGAATATTATTTTTCGCTCGTCAAATGACCGAATCCAGCGGCCGTCATGGATTTCTCTCAAAGCAGACATTACTTCAAGCTGCTTGTCGTTCCGCATACTGAGAACTGAAGTGAAGTCCTTGAATACGATTACGCCACTTTTCCCAATTACGCGAAGAATGCCTCCAGTTGATTTGTCGTTCTTTTCCCTGTTAGGCGTTCCTGATAGCAGGGAAGCGACTGTAATGGAACTCAAACTAACGATTCCGGGAAGGTCTGAGATAAGTTCGAGTGCAGTAGTTTTACCACTGGATGGCGCACCAACGATAAGCAGCCAGACAGGAGGCATTGGAAACCTGTTTGCAACAAAGGAAGCAAGAACACATTCTGGCATGTCCGTATCTTCAGCCTCATAGGTCTGAAGATACAACTCCCTGAAGCGCCCTAAAATCGCCCTGGCGTTATGATTGGTTGTAATGGAAGGATTGCTCATATCGCAACCTCCATAGCATCATTCAGGCCTGTTGCAGTATCAGCAGCGGCAAGGATTTCAAATACAGTACAAACATTCTCAGTTATTTCCCTAGCGTCTTCCAGGGTAAGTTTTCGCTCTGTTCTTGATTGCCAGAATTTGAGCGTGTTCATCAGAAAAAGCTCTTCTGAGTTTTCCATCGGTTCCTCCAAAATCCATTCGGATTTCGGAGCCACACCGACAATATTGAATGGTTACTCTGTATTTTGTTCATAGACGCTCCCGCCACAGGAGTCGTTTGTGATTTCTGTAATCTGGATAGGCATGGTTAGCTTGATGCTTTGACCACCTTCAACAAAAACGCATTGCTTGCCGCGATTCTTCTCACCTCTGATTGTTATTACGAAGAAGCCATAAGGCAAACAGTCTGATAAGACTCGATGGATAGCTTTCTCCACTTCCCTCATTTCAACGCAAGTCTTTGAAGGAGTAGAGGCTGCCATTATTCCAGGTCATCCTTATCGCTTGAAGAAGAGGTGAGTTTCTTCTGAGCATCCATATAAGCTCTCAGCTCTTGAAGTAGATCGCCTTGCTCTGTCTCAATGTACAAGCCAGGCATAAAAGACTTAAGTATTTCAGTCCCATATTCGAGCTTTGTAGCAACCTCTGGAGATGGATTTGTGGTTTGCTGTTTGAGCTGAGCGTAAGCAGTTGCACTGTGTGCTAGAATTTCCAGTTGGTCTATGTCTTCCCAATTCTTTACTTCAAACTCAGCAATGAGCAATGCCATGAGATTTTTTAAACTTAGGTACTCATCATCCGGTGTGTCTCTTATCAGAGCCATGTCAAGTAATCTGAAAAGAGTGACTAGGGGTGCAGGAACATTGATCCCGCCATCCAATAGACTGTTATCAACTCTGTTTGCTATAAGAAGCAGTTTTGCCGGGCTTTCTCCAAGTTCCCTTGCAAGAGCCTTAACTACCTCTGCAGATGGAGGAGGGCAATAGCCTCTTTCAATATTGGACAGGTATGCTGCGCTTATGTTGCACCTGGCAGCAAGTTTTCGCAGTGACAGCTTAGGCTTGCAAGCCATCCTGAGCTCTCTGATCATCTTTCCGAATTCAGCGTGTTTGACTTCAATCATCAAGGCACCTCCAAGTGTCTACTGTTATATGACAGTTAACACTTGAGATGTCAATACCCACTTCTCATTCGTTCTCTTGTGTATGGACAAGAAGGATTAGGATTGTTTCGACCCGATTGCTGTTGACCTCAAATGGATATTGTTGAAGATTAAGTAGTACTCGCATATATGAAGGAGACTCTTTGAACAAACTCTATTTTGGTGACTGCCTTAATGTTTTGCGCGACGATATCCCAAGCGAATCAGTTGACCTTGTTTACCTAGACCCACCGTTCAACTCTAACAGAAACTACAATCTGCTTTTCAAGGCTCCTTCGGGCCACAAGTCAGAAGCCCAGATTGGAGCATTTGAAGATACTTGGCATTGGGGAGAGCAAGCCGAGAGGGAGATGAGTCAACTTGGGAATCAGCCAAACACAGAAGTGGCTGAGGTCATGCACTCCTTTCGTCGTTTCCTCGGAGAGAATGATATGATGGCTTATCTCGTTTCAATATCTATCCGCCTCATTGAACTCCATAGGGTTCTCCGAGCAACCGGATCTCTCTATCTGCATTGCGACCCCACAGCCAGTCACTACCTGCGCGTGTTACTGGACACTATCTTCAGTCCCAGGAACTTTCGTAACGAGATTTATTGGTACTATTACAACAAGATGCATGATAGGCGAAAGAAACTCTTCCCTAGAGCAACTGATACGCTGTTGTTCTACGTGAAAGATAGAGATTCAGATTTCCCGTTCCACAGCCTAAAGGAGATGAGAGAAAAACCAGCTAAACAGCTTGTTCGCAAGAAAGTCGATGGCAAGATGGTAAACGCGCGAGATGATCAAGGTAAGCTGATCTACCAGATCAAGGAAGATAGAACGCTAGATAATGTCTGGCGTATTCCGTGTCTACAACCAGCTTCGCCAGAACGTCTTGGTTTTCCGACGCAAAAACCCCTGGCTCTTCTTGAGCGTGTGATTGAGGCTTCCTCAAACACAGGAGATGTCGTCTTAGATCCCTTCTGCGGTTGTGGTACTGCAGTACATGCAGCTCATAAGTTAGGCAGGCAGTGGATTGGAATGGACATTACCCATCTTGCTGTTTCACTGATTGAGAAGCGCCTTCACGATGCCTTTCCTAATGTCGAATACGAGGTTCACGGGACGCCAAAGGACCTCGATGGTGCCAGAGATCTTGCCAATCGCGACAAGTACCAGTTTCAATGGTGGGCATGCTCACTCGTTGGAGCACAACCATGGCAGGATAAGAAGAAAGGTGCGGACAGGGGAATAGATGGAATAATGTATTTTCAGGATGAGAAGGGAATACCCAAGAAAATCATTGTTTCTGTCAAAGGAGGCGAGCATGTTGGAAGGGTCATGATTGCCGACTTGAAAAATACGGTTGAGCGCGAGAAAGCTCATATCGGATTATTTGTCACATTAGCTACTCCCACCAGAGAAATGATTAAAGAAGCAGTATCTGCTGGTTTTTATGACTCACCATCGTTTCAAGATACTAAATTCCTAAAAATACAAATACTTACTATTGAAGGATTGCTTGACGGGACTCAAACTCCAAGATACCCTGACTTAAGCAGGGGGTACTTCAACTTTCAGAGAACAGTTAGAGAGAATGAAGTGGCCTTACCAATGGATTCATTCTTCCAAAACGAAAACGAAGATGAACGGAAAAATAAAGAATAATAGGAAGTATTTTCAAGAGCATCTGTCACGACAACTCAATCTTCTTTCTCTATCTTGTGCAAGCTATGACAAGGGTTATATTGATGAAGCACTTCGAATTGCTGTAATTGTTCGAGTATTAGTTCACGATACGAAATCCTCCACTTCGCTTTTAACCCACTTAAAGGCCAAGCATATTTCTTTTCTATCAACATGTCCCAAAGCACACCCGAAAGCAGTTATGTATTACGGACTGGGTGCATTTTGCATTTCGGATAAGGGGGGCTTCTATAAGCCAAATTATGGAATAGAGTACTACAATGGGATGCATTTCAATATGAAAGTATTCGATTGGTGGAACCAGGTAGTGTATATAGTAGATGAGAAAACTAAGTTGGCCAGGAAAGATATTGTACTTACAGCTGCAAATAAGGATGGAGGTGCTCATGTTGATCATGCCTTAACTGATAAATATGAAATTCTGGCTAGTGATGGTACTCTAGGCTATTTTACTAATACAGGCATACCTGAATCTGAAGTCAAATGTATTCCAGTTAAGAATGCTCATTATGTTGCTCTTAGGCAAATTGGATATGAAGTATTGTGTAGCAAGATGCTTCTTACATTGATAGCGTAATTTAAAATAGATAATATTTTACATTGTAAACCAAATAGATTCTTACTAGAAAGAGGGGACTATGGACATGCAAGATTATGAGATGCCTTCATTAACTAGAGGGGAATGGAAAGTAGTTCACACGGTACTGCTATTTCTTAATGACGGTGAAGAATCCGTGATCAGATTTAGTACCGAGCATGGAAAGGCAATAGTGAAATTGAAGTTCACACCCACCTTGTTACAGCAGCCTCCTTTTGTACATACGACTCCTGTTAGAGAAGAGAATTGCCTTTATTTTAATTTTCACGGCTGGAATAGCCCTCAAGCGTACTCTGCGATTATTCCAACAAAATTCGCTTCGCTAGGAAAGCACGAGCTTGCTTTTTCTGCCTGTAATACATATCTGGGCGGGACAAATAAGCTTGAACTTCAGTTTTATAGCAGGTATAACGATGAATGATAGCTTTTATACTCCAGTAGAATCAGATACAATTATCGGCGTAAGACCTATAATACAAATCACTGAGGCAGAGATATCAGATATATTGAGAAATCACCTTTCTCGACTAAATAACAAAGGTATTGCAGGTGTTTTGTCTGGCGTTATCCTTACCATTGTCGTTGCTTTCCTAACGGCTGACTTCAAAGCATTTCTAGGAATATGCGAATACATATGGGAAGCATTCTTCCTATTTGCGCTAATATTCTCTGTAGCATATGTAATGGTATGGGGACTTCGGCATCGGAATGATATGAATATTGATAGCATTAGAAGGTCCATAATAGTTGATATTATGGCAATTAAATGTAATAGTGCAAAGGTAGTTCAAATACAACCTCATGCGGATACTATGGATACTATAGAGAGAGGTGATGCTCTGAATACAGAGCAGAAGTAAAGCCTTAGTGATTTCAAATACCGTCCACTACGGGGTACCACCCATAGAGACAAGGGAGCTTCGGCTCCCTTTTCCCTTATATCCCCAGGAGATCCCTTAGAGGGGCCTCAAGCCCTCCTCCGGCTATCTCGTCAGCCCCCTGAAAGACTTGGACCGCTGTTCCCAGGGCATCTATGAGCACCGCCGTTGGAACCGTCTGTATTCCGTAGTTCGCCGCGGCATCGGATCCGTACACCAGCAGGGGGAACCCTGTATTCAGGGCCCCAAGCCTGAACAGGGGGTCGTTGTTCTCCCAGATGGATATGCCGTAGAAATCAATGTGCTGCCCAAGGCTGTCGTTCAGGGAGTCTATCGTCCCCATTGCCGCCATGGAGGCCCTGTCCCATGACGAGAAGAAGAAGAGAAGAACGGGCTTTTCCCCGGGGAAACCGACCCTTCGGGTGAAGCCGTCGGTCCCGGCAAGGAAGACAGGCTCCGCGGAGTCTCCCGGGGCCAGGACACCGAACCCCGTTCCCCTGGTGTAGGCCGCCGGCACCGCATCCTCCGGTTCCCCTGGGAAGTGGAACGCCATTTCGGATATCTCCAGTCTCTGCCCCCCGGGGGTGCTCCTGCTGCCGTAGTAGCCTATCCTTTCAACCGCCCTTGGAAGAAGGTCTTCCACCCCCAGGTACCAGACGGCTTCGCTGCCCTCCGGAAGGTCATAGTACACATGGAGCACATGGCAGGGAACACCGCCGGCGGAATCCTCCCGGAGGACAGCTATGGAATCCGCGGCGATCTCGTCGGAGAAAGGGTTTTCCAGGACATATTCCATAAGCACCGACGCCGGTGGGAAATTGAACAGCACAGAAGCCTCCGGCGAAGCGGCTCCGGAGTGTACCGTCTGCCTGGAATGGTCAATGCGGTAGAGGGTGTCATGGGTGGCTATGTAGGTAGAAGGAACGGCGAACTCATCTATTACCCCGGGCACCTCCGTTTCCAGGAAGTCGAGCACCATGAGGGGATGATGGGAGGTTTCCCCGGAGGAAAGGCTTGCTTTCCCGAGGAGCACAGGTATTATGTTCCCCAGTGAACCTGTTCCCCTGAAACTGAAGCTGTAGCTGACGCTCTCAACACCCGTAACCGCCGAGTCGGCTCTCTGGAAGAGCATGTACGGGTCTTCGGGGTGCACAAGAGATGAAACGGATACAATGATCAAAATGATAAGAGTCAAAGCATACCTCCGTTGTTCCGTGGTCCTGTTTAATATACTCCTTCCCCTGCTTGTTCTGCTTTCCTGCGGCGGCGGGGGGGACGATCCCGCCAGAGAGCTCTTCCTTCTTGCCGGGGAAGCCTACCGCAGAGGGGACCCCGGGGCATCCGCCGGTTATCTCACCGAGGTTCTGAGGCTGGATCCGGGCAATGTGAACGCGTGGTTCAACATGGGTACCGCCAGTATGGACCTTGGCCTGTACCCCGAGGCGGTTGAGGCTTACAGAAGGGTGATCGAGCTTGACTCCACCCGGGTGGACGCCCTTACAGGGCTCACCGGGGCACTCACCGGCGCCGGCAGGTATGAAGAGGCCCTTCACACAGGCGAACTGGCCGTTCACCTGAATCCCACCGACGGCATGGCCTTCAACAACTACGGAATGGCCCTGATGGAGACCGGAAGATTCTCCGAGGCCGCTTCGTCATTCAATACCGCCCTGCGGAGGGCGCCTGACAACCCATCCATACTCTACAACTGCGGCAGGATAGCCCTGATGTCCGGCAATGCCCCCGGGGCGCTGTCCTTCTTTGACAGGGCCGTTTCCCTGGCTCCGGAGCATCTGGGCGCCCGGCTTGAAAGGGCGCGGACCCTTGGCATCCTCGGGCTGGATTCAAAGGCAGAGGAGGCTGCCCTGGCAATACTGGCGTCGGATCCCGGCAACACCGACGCAATGGGCATCCTCGCCCTTGCCTGTTCCGCTGTGGGAAGGCAGGAGGAGGCCATTGAACTGCTTACCGAGCTTCTAACGGAGAACCCCGAGGACCTTCGAAGCCTGCTGGGTATCGCCGAGTGCCACTACAGAAGGGGAGACACATACCAGGCGCTTGAACACTACAGGTCCTTCATGACCCGGCTGGAGGACACCACGGGAACCGGAGCCGTGAGGACCAGAATATCCGAACTGGAGGAGCTGCATGGGAACCTTAGCCGTTGAGAGGGTGCAGGCAGGCCCTATACAGACAAACTGCTACAGGGTAAAGTGCCCGGCAACGGGATACACCCTGGTGATCGACCCCGGTGACGACCCCCTCCTTGTGGGGGAGGGCCTTTCCCGGCTGGACTGCATAGTCTACACCCACGGCCACTTCGACCATGTCTGCGGAGCCGCATCCCTCATACGTAAGTACTCCCCCCGCACCCTGATACACGAAGGGGACAGGGAGTTGCTGGCAGTGGCGGAACGGGCTGCGTCTGAATGGGGGTTCTCCGGCGAGCAGCCCCCTCCGGCGGAGGGTTTCCTTCTGGATGGTGATGAACTCCGGGTTGGGGAACTTCGGTTTACCGTCATGCACACACCGGGTCACTCACCGGGCAGCGTGTGCATCCATGGACACGGGGTCCTTTTCTCCGGCGACACCCTCTTCGCCGGCTCCATTGGCAGAACCGACCTTCCAGGGAGCTCCATGGCGGACATGGAAAGGTCCCTCGAACGGCTTCTGGCTGCGGTGAAAGACGAAACCATAGTTTATCCCGGCCACGGTCCCTCCACCACCATTTCCCGGGAAAGGAAGACCAACCCCTTCCTGGGGCACCGACGCCCTTGCACCCTCCCGGCGTATAATGAATAGTAAGAGTTCATGGAGGGGTACACAGGGAGGCGTATTTGCCCGAAGAACAGATCAAGAGGCTTCTCAGGTCCGCGGAGAGAAGGGTGGCCTTCGTTTCCACCCAGCTGACCGGCGTAATGGCATCGGAACTCTCCGAGGCCCTTGGCGAGATAAAGAGATCGGTTAAACTCCTTTCTCCCGATGCTGAGGAATCGGCAAAGGGAACAACGGTGCTCTTCGTGGACGACGAGGAGATTATCCGACGCATAGGTACCCAGATACTCTCCAGAGATGGCTACAACGTCCTCACCGCCGCTGACGGAATGGAAGCCCTGGGCATCTATCAGCAGAACCGCGATGCGGTTAAATGCGTTATTCTCGACCTCGTCATGCCCAAAATGGACGGCATGCAGACATTCAGGCAGCTCCGTGCATCTGCTCCGGGTCTCGGGGTCATCCTCACCACCGGCTACGGGGAAGAGGAGATCAGAAGGCGGTTCGGCACGCTGAAACTCCAGGGATTCCTCAGGAAGCCCTTCAGCGCCGGCTCTCTGCTGGAAATGGTCGGGGAGGCCATAAGGTACACCGAAGAAAAGAGTTGACATGGCGGTCGATGAAAAAAAGGAAGCAATTCAGGAGGGCAGCTCGGTACACGGAACCCTTATGAAACTCCTCGACGGGGCCGGGGTGTGCGTTATCGTTGCCGCAGGGGAGAACGGCCGTGTTATAAGCGTCAATTCCCGGGCATGCCGGTTCCTGGGCAGATCATCTGAAGACCTCACCGGATCCCCTGTGGAAGAAGCCCTGGCGGCACACTACGGGGAGGGGCTTCAGGTACGCCGGGAGCTCGTGGAGGAGAACGGTGTGGTTTTCCAGGTGTTTTCCTTCAGCGCCGGTGAGAGCGACCTCAGGAAGGAACTGGAGAAGAGCAGCGCCTTTTTCAGGCAGGTGGTGGAAAGCGTTCCCGACGCCGTGGTCACCGTTGACAGGAAGGGTCTTGTAACCGGCTGGAACCGTGAGGCGGTCAAACTCTTCGGCTGGACGGTGGAGGATGCCATGGGCAAACCCCTTGACGACCTTGTGACCACCGATACCGGCAGGAACGAGATAAACTCCCTGAGCGTCATTCAGGGCCAGGTGGTCCGGGGGATGGAGTGCACCCGCAGGGGCAGGGATTCCGTGGAGAAGAAGGTGTTCGTTTCCGTGGCCCCCATCGTTACCAATGGAGAGACCCGGGGCGCCGTTGGTATTTACACCGACCTCTCCCACAGGGAGACCATCCTCGAGAAGCTCCGGGAGAACGAGATCAAGTTCAGAAGCATAACCGATTCCGCCCAGGATGCTGTGATAATAATGGACGATCATGGCTATGTGTCCTTCTTCAACGCCTCCGCGGAAAGGATGTTCGGCTACAGCAGGGCTGAAACCATGGGAAAGCAGCTCCACGCTCTGATAGCCCCGGAAACCTACTGGGACATGTTCGAAGCGGGCTTCTCCGAGTTCAGGAAAACAGGGGAGGGCATAGTCATCGGCAGGGTCCTTGAAATGGAGGGCCGAAGGAAGAACGGTACAATTTTCCCGGTGGAGCTTTCCGTATCATCTTTTTACATGCACGACGGCTGGCATGCCACGGGAATACTCCGCGACATAACCGAGAGGAAAAGGATCGAGCTGGAGCTGATAGAAGCCAGGGAGGGTGCCCTCAACGCCGCCCGTACGAAATCCGAGTTCCTGGCCAACATGNNGAGCCACGAGATAAGGACCCCCCTGAACGCCATTCTTGGCACCACCGACCTTCTGTGGGAAACGGACATCGACCAGAGGCAGCGGAATTATCTGAGGGTGAGCCGGAACGCCGGGGAGAACCTTCTTTCCCTGATAAACGACATTCTGGACATTTCCAAGGTGGACGCCGGCAGGGTAGAGCTCGAGGCCATTCCATTCGACCTCATCAGGAACATCGAGAAGACATGCGAAACACTTGCGCTGCGAGCCCATGAGAAGGGGCTGGAACTCAATTGCCGGATCATACCCGACACTCCGGAATGGGTGATCGGCGACCCCTCGAGGCTCAGACAGATACTCATGAACCTCATCGGCAACGCGGTCAAGTTCACTGAAGAGGGCAACATCACCATTACAGCGGGGCGGGATGAGGCCGATCTCATTCGCATCTCGGTGAGGGATAGCGGCATAGGCATCCCTGAGGGGAAACTTGAATCCATCTTCATGAGCTTTACCCAGGCTGATTCCAGCCACACCAGGCGTTTCGGAGGCACCGGTCTTGGACTTACCATCTGCAGGAAACTGGTGGAACTGATGGACGGCTCCATTACAGTGAGCAGTGAGCTTGGCAAGGGCAGCGAGTTCTCATTTACCTGCAGACTGCCTGAGACCGGCGGCGGGAGATCCGAGAACGGGGAAGACCTCCCCCTCGACGGGGTCAGGGTCCTGATAGTGGACGACAACAGTGAGAACCGTGCAATACTTACCGAACTCATCCTTCAGTGGAAGGCTTCGGTAACCGCCGTTGAGAATGTATCAGAAGCTGTCCGGGCGGTTGAGAAGGGCTCCTTCCACGCTGTGCTGCTGGACTGCAGCATGCCGGATACCGACGGCTTCAAGGCCGCTGAACTGCTCCGTGGCGCAGGTGTGAAGCCGGACACTGTGATAATGATGCTTGCCTCGGAGAGGACCGGAGCCCACGAGGAGATGTGTTCAGCCGCGGGAATAACCAGATACATGATCAAGCCCCTCAGACGACGGGAGCTGAGGAAGCAGCTTGCGGAAACAGTCCGTGGAGAGACACCCTCGGGATATACATTCAAGCCCGAGGAGAGGACACCCAGGTCCATAGAGGAGAGAAAGCTACGGATCCTCCTGGCCGAGGACTCACCGGATAACCGTTTCCTCATACTCAAGTATCTCGAGAACTTTCCCTGGGAGATATCCGTGGCGGAGAACGGCAGGGAGGCCCTTGAACTCTATGATTCAGGAAGTTTCGACCTGATCCTGATGGATATGCAGATGCCCGTCATGGACGGCTACGAGGCAACCAGGGCCATAAGGGCGAGGGAGGCCATGGTGAGGGGTACCCATACCCCTGTGGTGGCCCTCACCGCCCACGCCATGAAGGAGGAGATAAAGAAGTGTCTCGACGCCGGCTGCGACATACACCTTTCGAAGCCTGTGAGGAAGGCGAAGCTCATAACCGAGCTTGATGCCCTCATTTCCGCCACCGGTGCAAGGGAGGGCACCCCGGATATATCCGGTGAAGTACAGAACGCCCCGGGTGAGGTGGCCTATGTTCCCGAAGACCTCAAGACCCTCATACCGGGATATCTCGAGAACCGGCGCAGGGATATAGAGACCATCGGCAGACTTCTGGAGGAGAAGAACTTCGACGAGGCAAGAAGACTTGCCCACAGCATGAAGGGCTCCGGCGGCGGCTATGGATTCGATCTGATCACCGAGCTGGGCGCCCTGATGGAGAATGCGGCGAAGGAGCTTGACGCCCCTGGTGTGCTCGCCGGCCTGGAAAGACTGAAGAACTACATCGAAACGGTGAAAATAGAGTATGTCGAAGAGTAGGCTTCTTATAATCGACGACGACCAGGACACCCGCAAGCTCCTCTCACACATACTGAAGGGCGGCGGCTACGACACCATCACAGCGGAGAACGCCTCCGAGGCAATGACCCTCCTCAAGGCCGGCGGTGTCAACGGAATACTCCTCGATCTCCTCATGCCCGGAATGAACGGCCTTGAGTTCTGCGAAGCCCTCCAGGCGGACAGAGCCCTTTCCCGGATCCCGGTGATAATGATAACCAGCAGGTCCGACGAAGACACAAGGAGGGATGCCCTGAATGCCGGGGTGGCTGACTTCGTGTCCAAGTCCGAGCTGAACAGGAAGAACCTCATAGAGAAGATAGCAAGGGTTCTGGATAACGCAGGTAAATGGGGAAAGCTTGATGTTCCCATTGCCAGCGCCAGGCTTCAGGAGTTCCACGGTTTCGTGGACTACTTCATCGGGAAGTCCGGGTTGGAGCCATCCGCCGCTGCGGTCCTGGCCAGGATGACCCCCAGGGATCTCTATGAAAGGGCTTCGGAGGCGGGGATACAGGAAACGGATACAGCCCTGGCCATTTCCCGGTTCCTCCGGCTTCCCGGCTATCCATATATAGATCCTGAAACGGTCCAGGCGGACATACTGCCATCGGCCTTCTCCAGGGCCCACAGGGTTCTCGCGGTAAGGGAAGGAGAGGAAACCCGGTTCGTTATGTCGAACCCCTTCGAACCCCAGCTGGTGGAGATGCTCCACACCCTCAGCGGCTCATATCCCGCCATTGGCATCACCTGTCCCGAATGCATCGACGCCCTTCTGAGAAAGGAAGCCGCCGGTGGGGAAGAGGATGATTTTTCCGGGGTGGAACCGGATGGAGGGGAAGAGGAGGTCATTGCCGAGGTCACCGACTTCAGCGGCTCAATTGACATAAAGGAAAAGCCCGCGGAAGAGGACATCAGGCGCTTCCCCATCAGATACATAGCCGACAGCATCCTTTTTTCCGCCGCCACCGAAGGCGCAAGCGACATACACATAGAACCCAAGCCGGACAAGGTCCTGGTGAGATTCCGCATCGACGGCGACATGAAGGACATGTTCACACTGAAGAAGCGGACCGGCTCCATACTCATAAGCCGGTTCAAGATACTGGGTGAAATGGACATCGCGGAAAGGCGAAAACCCCAGGACGGCATTGCAGAGGCCAGGATCGCAGGGAAAGCCTACAAGATGCGTTTCGCAACCACATCCACACCCCAGGGGGAGAGCCTTGTTCTGAGGCTGCTGGACCTCTACGCCGACCCTAAGAAGCTCACCGAGCTCGGAATGACCCCCGAGCAGGCCGACGCCATGTACGAGATATCAAGCCAGAACAGCGGCGCGATCATCGTATGCGGCCCCACTGGAAGCGGAAAGACCACAACACTGTACAGCCTTATCTCACACATCGACATAAAGAACCGCAGCCTGATGACCATAGAGGACCCCGTGGAGTACAGGATCCCCTACGCCAATCAGCAGCAGGTGAACGAGAAGGCCGGGGTCACCTTCGAGGCTCTTCTGCGGTCCGCGGTTCGCCAGGACCCGGACATAGTCTATCTCGGCGAGGTCCGCGACACATTCAGCGCCAGGACATGCCTCGACCTTGCCAGCACCGGCCACATGACCCTCTCCACGCTGCACAGTTCCAACACGACAACGGCGCTTTTCCGGCTCGAAAGGCTTGGAATAAGCAGGGACGACGCCGCGGACAACCTTCTCGGCGTTCTTGCCCAGAGGCTTCTGAAGAGCCTCTGTCAGAACTGCAGAAGGATGAAACCCATATCCGGGGACGAGGCGTCGAAACTACGGCCCTTCATAGATGACATTCCCCCGGAGGTTCCCCATCCCGAGGGCTGTCCCCGGTGCAGCTTCACCGGTTATTCCGGCAGACAGGGTGTATACGAACTGATGCGGTTCAACCCGGTGGTAACGGAGATAATCAAGACCGCCGCCTCCATTCCCGAGATGAGGATAAATCTCAGGGAAGCCGGTCAGTTCCTGTTGAGCGATCACGCGATACTGAAGATGAGGGAGGGACTGCTTTCCTTCGACGATGTATACCGGGTGATCCTTCTGGAGGAACTCAGGCTCACGGGCAGGACAGGACAGGAGGCTAAGGAAAGCCCGGGGGAGGAAAAGGTTCATTCCGCCGGGAGGATACTCCTTGTGGACGACGACGACGATTTCAGGAACCTGGCGGCCATCCTGCTTACCACCGCCGGATACGAAGTGGAACAGGCCACCGATGGCGTGGAGGCAATAGTCACACTGAGGAACAGCGGTTTCGACCTGATACTTTCTGACATCGAGATGCCGGGGCTGGACGGATTCACCATGCTCCAGGCCCTCCAGAGCAAGAATCTGGACACGCCTCTTGTGTTCCTTACCGCCAACGACAGCATCGACCGCGAGGAGAAGGGCTATGAGCTCGGCGCCATGGACTATATAAGGAAACCAATAAGAAAGGGCTCTTTCCTCACCAGAATAGCCAGGGTCATGGACCGGGGCAGGTAGGGACGGGGAACCCCGTGGAAACTCCATTTGTTATGTTCAGGGATTCATTGCCGAGACAACACCATTTCGGAGGTATTTAAATGGCTTTAATGCTGATATTTGCTGTTCTAGGGGCATGGGGAACGGATCTCGCCTCCGGCGCCTGGGTTTCTTTGGGAGGGGATTATCAGGGTCCCGCCGAGGCGGTGGTCCTCCAGTCCGATGACAACCACGCGGTTATCCGCCTCGACCTTTCGGGGTATGCTGTGAGGAATGAACTGGGTCATACCCGTTTCGATCTTCCAGGCACCGGCTGGAACGCCGATACCCCCATCGGGCATCCGGAGCTTCCCCTTGTTCCCGTAGTGGTGGGTCTTCCCGCGGGAATGACCCCGGAAGCAACCCTTCTCGAAGCTGAATGGCTTCCCGCTGGAACCGGACGGGCCTATCCCGTTCAGCCACCGCTCTTCGACTGCGACTACGCATATCCCGCCTTCGCGGAGCTTTCAGAAAACCTCACCGGCTTGTATCCCCGGTCGGTACTGGGGCTTCACGAGCATGGAAGCTGGGCCGGTGCCAACACCGTGGTCCTTCAGTTCAATCCCTTCAGATGGGATTCCGATACAGGGGAGTTCCAGGTGGCCTCTTCCATCACCGCAAGGGTGGATTTCACCGGAAGCATGCGCTTTCAGCATTCCGTAAGACCTGAGATCGCCTCCATGCATTCCTCCAGGATCATCAACTACCAGGATCTCGGCATACCGGTGAACGGTTCTCCGGTTTCCAGTGAGGACGTGGTCTATATCTGCGCGGTTCCCCCTGAGAACCTCGAGGCGGTGACGCCCCTTCTCGCCATGGTGAACGCACTTGGCCACAGGGTCCATGTGATCGAGCTTGAGATCGGCACCAACAGCTACACCATCAAGAACTCCATAAGCAGTGTCTACCAGCCTGGAATCACCCGCTTTGTCCTGATCCCGGCCACCCATCAGCAGCTTGAGTCCAAGGCATACGGCAGCTTCGTCGGCGACTACTACTACGAATGCATGGACGCTGACAATCTGCCCGACGTCGCCGTGGGAAGATACGCCGCCACGGCGGCCCAGCTTCCCAACCAGATAGAGAAGACCATATCCTATGTGACATACACCGGGGAACCCGGTGAGCCATCGGTTCCCGCCTCGGTCCTCCTTGCGGCCCATGAAGAGGATTACCCCGGAAAGTACACCGCCAACAGCAACGAGGTAAAGAACTGGGATTACCAGCTGGCGGACCCTGTCTTCGAAACCTGCTACCCTCCCGAGGGGGGATCCGCAGAGCAGGTAGCCGAAGCGATCAACTCAGGGGTCGGGATAGTGAACTACAGGGGACACGGCTCCAACACCACATGGCAGTGGTCCCCCGGCTGGAATGCCGGCACCATCTATGCCCTGGAGAATACCCACTTCCCTCCTGTTTTCAATGTGTGCTGCAGCAACGGCAACCATTCCCAGTCATATGCCTGCCTCAGCCAGAGCTGGAACAACGGCCCCGGCGTGGGGGCCAGCGGAAACATCGGAGCAAGCGCTCCCTCCCTTACAACGGTGAACAACAGGATGCAGCGGGTTCTCTTCTGGGAGATATTCGACGAGGGTAACACCTGTGCCGGGGAGGTTTTTTCAGCCTCACAGACGGACATCATACAGACACAGGGCGGTGGAGGGCTGAACAACGCCCGTATGTACCACTGGTTCGGCGACCCTTCCATGGACATTCCCAACAGTGATCTTCCCGGGACCCCGCTTCCCCTTTCCGTGGATGTTCCCGCAGCCATCAACCCCGGGGAGAACACCCTTCATCTCACCGTTACCTCTGGCGGAACCCCGGTCGAGGGGGCGGTGGTTACTGTGACCGACGGCATAGGGAACCATCCATCCCAGACGGAAACCTTCTATGCCCAGCAGATAACAAATGCAGCCGGAGAGGTGTGGCTGGACTTCACCGCCTCAGAATCGGACCTTTACTACGGGGTAAGGCTTCACAACTACGGTTCCCTGTTCGGTACCATCGAGCTGACCACCGAGGGGATCCAGGGGGGAAGCCCCATGGCGGTCACCCTTTCACAGGTGACACCCTCACCGGCCGTGCGGAGCGCTTCCGTGTCCTTCACCGCCCCCGAGGGCGCCCGGGTGGGCCTCCGGGTGGTGGATATCGCAGGCAGGACCGTTGCCGTCCTCCACGACCGTCCGGTCCCCGGCGGTGAGGCCACGCTATCCATCGACACCTCCTCCATGAGTCCCGGGGTGTACTTCGTTGTCATGCAGACACCGGACACAAGCATTGCAAGGAAGATGGCCGTTGTCCGCTAAGACCATATTCACAGCCCTTTCCCTTCTGCTCCTGTCGGGTTCCTGCCTGATGGGAGCAGAGGAAGGGCTGGATTTTCCCAACTACCTCCAGGCATCCAGGACACTTCCCGGTGAAGTTACCGTGCCGCCGGTGTTCTCCCTGGAGGGGAACTACGGCATCGCAGCATCCGGCGACACCCTTTACCACATGGAACTTCGGCATGGCAGGGTACACGGGAAGACACCCGTCGGGGGTACCGTGATCGGCCTCTCACCGGGGTCAGGCGGCTCGCTCTTCGCGGTGACCCAGGACATGCTTCTCAGGATCGAGGGCTTCAGCGTGGCTGCGGAGGCCGTCCTTCCCGGGACCTGCGCCGGGTTTACCGTCTGCGGCCCTCACCCGGTGCTCATTCTCGAGAACGGTGTAATGCTGGTCTATAATGGTGAAGACCTCTCCATTGCCGGGGAGGCGTCTCCGGACATCAGCGGAATGGAGGACCTCCGGGGATTCCCGGGAATGGTCTGCGTTTCATCCGACGGGGGAAAGGTTACCACCCTCTCCATTCCCGAAATGACCGTTCTGGTGGAGAACTCCTTCGAAAGCCCGGTGCTTTTCATGGCCGCCGCGGGTTCCAGCCTCCTGCTGTCCACGGAGAGCTGGAACGAAGTCGCTGTCTGCTCGCCCCAGGACCTGAGGATAACTTCGATGTTCACCTTCCCGGTGGCACCGGTCCATGCCGCGGCGAACCCCTCCCTCTCATATGTGTACGGGGTATGCCCCGGGTCAGGGGTGCAGGTGTGCCTGGAGAGCGGTGAGATTGCCTGGCGTTCGGCAGGCTATGGCTCCCAGTCCCTGGTTGCCCTTTCCGAAGACGGCGAGGCGGCAATGATCTCCTCCGGGAACAGGGTGGATATACTGATCAAATGATCATCTTTCTGGAATGACTATTTCCAGACTGGAAGGGCCCCTCCGGAGGGACAGAACGAGTTCCATGGATGAGTTCTGAACAAGGACCTTCAGGGCTTCCGGGTGAAAGACCCGTTCTCCGTTAACTTCGGTGATTATGTCACCCTCCTGCAGACCGCAGGTTTCCGCCCGGGAGCCTCGCTGTACATCCAGGACCAGTATTCCCTGAACCGATGACAGCCCCGATGTGGCGGGCATTGCAGTGACGCCGAAGGGGGGCTGGCCCATCCCGGCGTCGGTGAGAAGGGTTTCCACCCAGAAATACCATAGATTGCATGGAACCATTGCCATGAGTTCGCCCCGGCCGTCGCCGGGGTCGAAGGATCCCGCCACCACCCCGGCAAGCATATTGCACGAGTCGAAAACAGGAGCTCCCATCAGTTCCGGTGACGGGCTGGAGGCCAGAAGCAGGGCGCCGTCCTCAAGCTGTTCCATGGGGAATGTCCTCACGGTGGTGATACCGGTGGGATGGACAGCGGTCACCATAAGGGCGGATCCGTTTGCGGGCAGTGTGTTCCTTGGCTGTTCGTAACTGGTGAAAAGGGTGTCTTCGAAGACAAGCAGCGACAGACCCATATCACGGAAAACTATCACCGAGTCGGGGTATGTCCGTGTGCCCTTTTTGATAATGAAGACATCGGCATCCCTGGTGAAGGCGTAGAGGGTTACCGCGTGCAACGGGGATACAGCCACACCGGAGCATATCTCCACATGGCTTCCAGTGGACGGGTTCCTGCCCACGGAAACCGCCGGGGAAGACGCGTAACCCCCTGACAGCAGCGAAGCCATTATCAGCAGTATAACCGGAGTGGTCATTCAGCCATTCAGAAGGTTGTCACCGATGAGGGCCTGGAATACGCCATCACCGGGGCAGGGGCATACTGGTCGGAGGGGGATGCCTGTTCCGAAGCGGTGGCGGGCTGATCGGAGAGCGGGGAGGAACCGTTACCGGAGGAATGACTGCTGAAGAAGAACAGGGCAGCGGCGGCGAAGGGCAGGACAGCGGCGATCTTCCAGCGGCGGCTGAAACCCCTGGCGGGCCCTGCCATGGGGGAGCGGTCGTAGGTGCCGGAATCAAGCCTTGCCATGACGCTTTCGAGAAGGTTCCCCGGAGGGTCCGGTTCACCGAGGCCGGCCATTGCTTCGGACAGGCCGCGGTTGACAAGCATTGCCTTCCTGCATTCCGGGCATCCATTGAGGTGGAACCTGAGGACCTGCTCCTGCTCAGGAGTTGCCTCGTTGTCAATCACGGAGTTCATCAGGGCGAGGGCGTCGGCGCACTTCATTTCCACATCTCCCAGACATCGGCCAGTGAATCCCTGAGGCAGGCCCTGGCCCGGTTGATCCTGGACTTCACGGTGCCTATCCTTATACCCAGAACCTCGGCGATTTCCTCGTATGTGAGCCCCTGGCTTTCCCGGAGGAGGAAGGGCTCTCTGTAGTGCTCGGGGAGTTCGTTCACCGCTTCCTCGATGCTGGAGGCAAGCTCCCGCCGGCCTTCGCGGTAGTGGGGCGTCATGTTGCCCGGACCCTTGAGAACCACTTTGTCGAGGGGGATCATTGACCACCGGGAGCGGCGGCGCCACTCTTTCTTGGCCAGGTTGCTGGCTATGGTGAAGATCCATGTTACCAGCGGGCGCTGGGGGTCGTAGTTGTTCCTGTATCGGTAAACCCTGCAGAAGGTCATCTGGAGCTGTTCCTCGGCGTCTTCCTCGTTCCCCAGCATACGTATGAGGTGGGAAAAAACGGGTCGTTCGAACCTTTTGACAACCTCGGCGAAGGCGTCGTTGTCGCCGTTGCAGAGATCGACCATGAGCTGGGAATCGGACCTGTTATCGGCCTCGGTACCCTTCTTCAAAGCACTCATCCTCAGCATGCATACTACCTCCGTGTTGCTCTAATCTACACACCTTACCCCTCCCCGGGTAGATTTGTTCCAAGGTTGACCGGGAGGGAATGTTTTCGCAAGAATAGGGACTATGAAAAACAATACCTTTCTGAGAATAGTCTCCCTTGTGGGGCCCTACAAGGGAAAGGTCGCGCTTTCCATCCTGTTCGCCATCCTCTTCGCCGCCTCCAGCGGAGCCACCCTCGCAATGATACTTCCCATCTTCGACGACATACTCGGGGCGGACCCCGGGGAGGCAACCACCCATGGTCTTGGCTATGCAATGTCCGCCACTGTACTTCCGAAGATCGAATCCTCATGGGGCAACCTTCTGCAGGGTCATCTTTCCGCGGCGGGCACCGAGGCATCGGGGATTCCAGGCGCTTTCCTCGACGGCATCAGCCTGGCTTCACCGAGGCAGGCACTTCTCGCTGTGATCATAACCATGGTTTCCATGATATTCATCAAGAACCTTTCCTGTTTCCTCCAGTCCTTCTTCGTGGCGTCGGTGGAGGAGGGGATGCTCCGTGATCTCAGGATACGGGTGTACAACCATCTTCTCAAGCTCGATCTGGGCTACTACGCCAGAAGCCGGTCCGGGGAGCTCACCAGCCGTCTCACAGCCGATGTGGTGAGAATAAAGGGCACCGTTACCCAGTCCCTTATCAGCTCCATCAGGGAGATCCTCCTGCTGGTGGTGTATTTCTCCCTTGCCCTGTGGGTTTCATGGAAGCTCACCCTTGTCACCCTGGCGGTGCTGCCACCCAGCATGGCCCTTATCATCCTGCTTGGAAAGAGCCTGAGGCGGAAAAGCCACAGGGCACAGCAGAAAATGGCTGATTTCGCCAGCTTCCTCACTGAAACCATTGCCGGGGTCCGTGTGGTCAAGGCCTTTGCCATGGAAGCCTTCGAGGAAAAAAGGTTTTCCCGCAGCGTCGACTCCCACAGGAACCATGAGATAAGGCTGAGGCGGATGAAGGCCCTCTCCGGTCCCGTAACGGAGTTCCTGGGCGCAATCGCCGCCGGGGTAATCCTCTGGTACGGGGGGAACGCCGTTATACAGGGAACCGGCATGTCCCCGGGTAAATTCATGGTTTTCCTCGCCGCGGCCCTGAGCATGATGGACCCCGGCAAGAAACTCAGCAAGGCATACTCCTCCATAATGGCCGGTCTGGCGGCGGGGGAAAGGGTTTTCAGCATAATAGACACCGAACCCGCCATAACCGAGGCCGCCAGTCCCGTGGTACCCGACGGCCTTCACCGCTCTATTGTCTTCGAGAACGTAACCTTCAGCTATGTCCCCGGGAGCCCGGTGCTGAGGAACATAGATCTTGAGATACAGGCCGGTGAGATAGTGGCACTGGTGGGGCCCAGCGGCGGCGGGAAAAGCACCCTGGCGGACATGATACCCCGCTTCTACGACCCTGATTCCGGAAGGATACTCCTCGATGGATTCGACCTTCGCAGCCTTTCCATTTCCGGGCTCCGCAGCCTTCTGGGCGTGGTAACCCAGGACACTGTCCTTTTCAACGACACGGTCTATAACAACATAGCCTACGGCGCGGCGGACATTCCCTTCGAGAAAGTGAGGCAGGCGGCGGAGGTCGCCAACGCCATGGAGTTCATAAGCGAGCTTCCCCGGGGATTTCAGACGGTGATAGGAGAGCGGGGAGTAACCCTTTCCGGCGGACAGAAGCAGAGGCTGGCCATAGCCAGAGCGGTTCTGAAGAACCCTCCGATCCTCATCTTCGACGAGGCCACAAGCGCGCTGGACACACTGGGCGAACAGCTTGTGCAGAAGGCCATAGACAAGCTTGTTGAGGGCAGGACCTCCCTGGTCATCGCCCACAGGCTGAGCACCATCATGAAGGCCACAAGGGTTCTATACATAGAGGAGGGGAGAATACTGGAAGAGGGCACACATCAGTCCCTGCTTGAACTTGGCGGCAGGTACAGGACCCTCTGGGAGATGCAGTTTGCCCATGGATGACAGCCATCTTCTTATAAGGCTTCATTCCCTGGGAGATGTGGTCCTCGCAACGGGGCTTGCGGCTTCCATGGCCCGTGTCGGCGAAACCGCCTTCCTCACAAGGGAGGAATACCTTCCGATCATCAGGAGGATCCCGGGAAACATCCAGGCGCTCCCCTTTCCCGGGACCGTAACGGGCCTCAGGCGAACAGCCGGGGAATTCCGGGAGATAATCGACCTCCAGAACAATCTCACCACCAGGCTGGCTCTGTTCATGAAAAAAAGAAAAAGCTTCTCCTTCAGCCGCCAGAGAAGAAGGGCGGTTCTCGCCGGAGTCGGGGAAGCCATGAAATGGCGGGCACAGGAGTATTACGACCTCTGGGGAGGCCCCGGAGATCCTTCTCCCGTGCTGGAGAGAAGGGCTTTCCCGAAGGCGGGCGGAACCACTGTGGGCATCGTGGCAGGGGGCAGATGGCCCATGAAGACCATCCCCGCCGGGGTGGTCGCAGAGCTGGCAAGGCTTTTCTGCGACATCACCGGAGCTGAGGTGTTCCTTCTGGGCGGTCCCGCCGATTCCGGGACGGCCCGGTGGATAGAATCCGACTGCGGGTACAGAAGGGTTGCTTCCGTGGCTGGGGAAGGCGGTCTGGAAGCCCTTATCGAAAGGATCGAGGGTCTTGACCTTCTCGTAAGCCCCGATTCAGGCCCTGCTCACCTTGGAATAGCCCTGGGAGTGCCCACACAGGTCATCTTCACATCCACCTCCCCGGCCCTGGGTTTCTATTCAAGTGACCTCCCCGGCGTCTTCGCCGCCCCGGGCGTTACCTGCAGGCCCTGCCACAGACACGGAGGCAAAGCCTGCAGGGCAGGGGATCTTGCCTGCAGGAACCAGCTGGTCCCCAGGCAGATCTTCGAGGAGGCTGTGTGCCTGATGCCATGAACACCCCCATGATGAGGCAGTATCTCCAGCTGAAGAGGGAGAACCCCGATTCCATTCTTCTCTTCCGGATGGGGGACTTCTATGAGACATTCCTTGACGACGCGAAGACGGTATCCTCCATACTCGGCATAACCCTCACCGCCAGGCAGAAGGACCCTGAGACCGGACAGGGCATCCCCCTGGCGGGGTTTCCCCACCACGCCCTCGACGGCTACCTCACCAGGCTGGTCAGGGCCGGATGCCGGGTTGCGGTGTGCGAGCAGACCGAGGACCCGAAGAAGGCTCTGGGTCTGGTCAAAAGGGATGTCGTGGAGATCGTGACACCGGGCACACTGGTCTGCGGCTCCGCCCTCGAGGAAAGGACCGATGCCCTCCTGGCGTCACTGAGCATCATAGGGGAAAGGGCGGGTATAGCGGTATGCGACCTTTCCACAGGTGATATCCGGGCAACGGGGGTTCCTGCGGACATGGCCCGTGGCGAGATAGCCAGGAATGCGCCCAGGGAGCTTCTCATCCCCGACGGCCTTTCCTTCGAACCTCCCGAAGGGTGCGAGATCACACTTCTGGAGCCCTGGAAGTTCGATCCGTCCTCGGGACGGGGAGAGATAGTTCATGTTTTCGGCAGGGCCGCCCCTGAGGGTTTCGGGATAGAGGATTCACCTCCTCTGCTCTCAGCCCTGGGCGCCATGCTCTCATACATCGGGCACACCAAGAGGTCAGAGGTTTCCCACCTGGAGTTCAGGGGGGTTTACAGGCAGTCCGATTCCCTTCTTGTTGACCGCACCAGTTCACGCTCGCTGGGCATCGTGGATTCGGCTCCCGGTGAAGAGGACGCGGTCCTGGCCCGGTGCACCGACCACACGGTAACCCCCGGCGGGAGCCGGCTGTGGAGGCAGTGGCTCAATTCACCGCCGGTGGCGGAGGACACCATTTCCTCCAGACATTCAGCCGTGGAAGAGCTGCTTCTCTCAGGGCTCCACCACGGATTGAGGGAGATACTCAGGGATGTCACCGACCTGGAACGGCAGGGGGGGAGGCTTGGAACCCTCCGGGCCGGGCCCAGGGACCTGAAGGCGGTTGAGAACACCGCAGGTTTCCTTCCCCGTCTTACGGAGATGCTGGGGGGCTGCGGCTCCAGGCTTCTCTCCGGTCTTTCCTCCACCGATACCCTTTCGGATCTGGCCATGGACATAGGCAAAACACTTTCCGACGACCCCCCGGCAAGGCTCTCCGACGGCGGGTGCGTAAGATCGGGCTGCTCCGCCGAGCTGGATGCCCTGAGGGAGATGAAGACCGGTGGACGGAGCTGGATGCAGGAAATGGTGTCCCGGGAACAGGCCAGGACCGGCATCCAGAAAATGTCACTGGGGTACAACAAAGTGTTCGGATACTACATAGAGGTATCCAGGGCGGGCATCGAACTGGTCCCGGAGTATTTCATAAGGAAACAGACACTTGTGGGCGGGGAACGCTACATCACCCCGGAGCTGAAGGAAATGGAGAACCGGATCCAGGGCGCCGAAGAGGAGATTGCCCGGCTTGAGTCAGGGATATACTCCGATCTTCTGGGAAGGGTGGCTTCATCGGTGCTCAGGATAAAGAATGCCGGAAGGATGCTTTCCGAAATCGATGTGCTCTCATCCCTGGCACTGGCGGCGGAGAAGGGGGGATGGGTAAGGCCGGAACTGTCCCGGGAGCCCTGTCTCGTTATCAGGGAAGGCAGACATCCGGTACTTGACAGCATTCTCCCCGTGGGCGAATGCGTGCCCAACGACACCGAGCTGGTTCCCGAGAAAAGGATAATGCTTGTAACCGGACCGAACATGGCGGGAAAGTCGACATACCTCAGGCAGGCGGCGCTGCTTGTGATACTTGCCCAGGCCGGCTCCTTCGTCCCCGCGGGATCCATGATGTTCAGCCCCATGGACAGGATCTACACGAGAATAGGTTCCGCGGACAGGTTGTCACGGGGGCAGTCCACCTTCCTGGTTGAGATGGCCGAGGCGGCCTCCCTCCTCAATGGAAGCACAGAAAGGAGCCTGGCGGTACTCGACGAGATAGGCAGGGGCACCAGCACATACGACGGCCTGTCCATCGCCTGGGCCATGCTGGAATATCTCCACGACAACCCCGACCACAGGCCAATGGTGCTCTTCGCCACACACTACCACGAACTTACTTCACTGGCGGCAAGGCTGCCCCTTTGCGAGAACGCCAATGTAAGGGTCAGGGAGACGGGGAAGAGGATATCCTTCCTCTACAGGGTGGAGCCCGGCGCCGCGGACAGGTCCTACGGCATTCATGTCGCCTCCATGGCCGGCGTTCCCGGCCAGGTGGTAAGGCGGGCGGGAAGGGTCCTGGCTGACCTGGAAAAGGGAAGGCACCTCCTCCCTTCCGGGGCCGACGGGGTGAACGGCCAGATGAGCCTTCCCCTGTCCAATCCGGAACACCCTGTGCTGGAGGAGATAAGAAGGATTGAGCCCGATGCCCTTACACCCATCAAAGCCCTGGAACTGATATACGCTTTGAAGGACCGGCTTGACTCATGAAACGGAGCACGAAATAATACCATGAAACAACCAACCATTTCAGGAGGTATTTATGAAAGTCATTGTTCTTCTTGCGGTTCTGGCAGCCGCGGGATACGGCTCCACCGTTCTTGAAACCTTCGACGCACCGGACACAGGCATAACAGGCCTGGCCTGGGGCGACGGGGTGCTCTGGGCCGTTGACGGCACCACCCAGTTCGTCTACGGCATCGACCCCTCCGACGGCTCCGTCAGCTCTTCCTTCTACATCACCGACCAGACACCATCCTACGATCCCGCGGCGGGCGGTCTGGCATATGGCAACGGCACCATCTATGTGGCCATGCACAGCGGCACACAGTATGGCAAGATGTACAAGTACGACGACACTGGTGAATATCTCGGAATGTTCGACATCTACTGTTGAGGCGGCACTGTAAGCTCGTCGGTGACGGGCGCAGCGTTCAACGGCAGCACTATCTACGCATTCGGCAACATCTATGGCAGCACCACCCAGTTCTCCGTTCACAAGTACACCACCGCCGGCTCCTCGGCGGGCCAGTACATGAATCAGCTGGATTTCCCAGGTCTCGAACCGGCGGTATATGACATCGCCTGGTCAGAACAGGGCATGTGGGTGGCCCGTGACGAGTCCGACAGCCCGGTTCTGAGATACAACACCGACGGCGTCCTCACAGGTTATGTGATGGGCTCCGAGGTACCCGCCGCCGCGGGTCTCGCCGTGGACGACGAGGGCTATCTCTGGATAAGCGATCCGGTGAACGACAAGATATACAAGGTGGACACCACTACCTCCATCCACGGAGGGGCAACGGCACCGGTTTCCCCGAGAACCCTTCAGCCGGCGGCGAACCCCTTTGCCGCTTCCTCCCTGATCAACGCCGGTGGATTCGCCGACGGGGCCTCCGTGGAGGTCTTCGACATCAGGGGAAGGCTTGTAAGGACAGGCAGCATTCAGGGCGGAGCCTACACGCTGAACGGTTCCGGTCTCCCGGCTGGCCCCTACATGGTCAGGGTTTCGGATCTCAACGGAACTTCCACGGTCCGGGTCTGCCGCACGGGCAGCTGAATTTCAGGGGGGAGAGGGGCATAACCTTTCCCCCCATCCTTTTACACCATAAGTAAACAGGTGTTTACTTTGCCCCTCACACTTTGTATAATGGGTGCGGAGGTGACAGCAATGAAAGCAACTTGGGATCTGGAATCGGAAATGGGTACGCGGGGAGCAAGGGCGGTATGGGCCTCATTGAAGGAGGAAGGCGGCAGGAAAAGGGTAACTGTTGTCATAGCAACTGGAAGTGAAGCCTCATCGGAAATACTTTCATCCGGCATGTTCTACATCAGCGGACCGGGCCTCAGGGGAACCACCCTTTTCAGGACAGAGGCCAGCAGAAGGGCCAGAATTCCCGGCTGCATGCTTGTCCGGGCGGTGGAGGCAGCCGATCCCCAGCGGTCCACCGAGAACGACATCCTCAGGGAAATGCACAGGATACTCCACATGAACCCGGTTAATGTCCATTCCCCGGAAGCACCCTACGCCGGGTACCACAGTGAAGCCTCGTGACCCCGGGTAAAGGTTGGAAAAAAACCCCTGACAGCTAATATTCCCCTCTTGCGCAGAGATCCATGAGCATCCAGGGGGGAGATGGCTATAAGACAGGGCATAAGTCTGTTCTTTCCGGCGTACAACGAGGAAGAGAACGTTGAATACATGGTCCGCTCCGCTTCCGGAGTCCTTCAGGACCTTACAGGTGAAAACCATGAGATACTTGTCATCGACGACGGCTCCACCGACAGCACTCCCCTTATCGTGGAAAGGCTATCCTCGGAGAACAGCAGGGTAAGGCTTGTCTCCCACAAGGGCAACATGGGTTTCGGCAGGGCTGTTCGCACCGGCATCGAGAACTCGCGGTTCAGCTGGATCTTCTACACCGACTGCGACGGCCAGTTCGATCTCAGGGAACTGATCCTTCTCTGGGAAGAGAGACACACCGCCGATATCGTTTCAGGCTATCGCCGACGGCGGAAGGACCCCGGCATGCGCCTCATCTATTCCCTCCTCTGGAACACCCTCACCACACTGCTCTTCATCAGGGCCTTCAAGGACGTCGACGCATCCTTCAAACTCTACAGGGCAGCCATTTTCGAAGGGATAAGGCCCCGGTCCACCTGCGGCGTGATCGATTTCGAGATACTCACCCTGGCCAGGGACATGGGCTACCGCGTGCGGCAGATCCCGGTTTCCCACTACCCCAGGCGGGCGGGAACGGTTTCCTTCGAGTCGGTGAGGACCGGTTTCATCGCCTGGGTGAGGCTGGGGCCCATAATCGAGATGTTCAGCCAGCTTCTGGCCCTCCGGATACGCACCTGGAGGGGGGAGGTAAACTGATGGAAGCCCTTCTTGTCACCCCGCTTCCCCCCCAGCCCACCGGCCTGGCGGACTACGCAAGAAGGATACTCGACCTCACCGCTGGCCATGTAAGCTGGAGGGTGGCCTACCCCGCAGGTGCGGAACCCCTCGAGGGATATCCCTGCCTGCCGGTCAAGAGCCTCACCCATGAGGATCTCACAGGGAATGTGGTATATCAGATAGGGAATTCCCTCCACTGCACCGAGATAATCGACACCCTCATGGAACACCCGGGAACAGCACTCTTCCACGAGACCAACCTGCACCACGCCCTCAGACAGATGGCCGACACCACCGGCAACTGGCGGACATACGAGGAACATGTGGAGAACGACTACGGCCCGGATGCCCCGGGTGTGTTGAAGGCCATGGGAAAACCCGCCCGGAGCCTCTCCGAGTACGACGCCAGGCTTCGGCAATATCCCCTCACAGGAACACTTACATCCTCTGCAACGGAGATAGCGGTACTCAGCGATACCGCCAGGATGAAAATGGAAGCACTGCTCCCCGGGCGGACAATTCACAGGATGGGCTTCCTTCCGGATTTCATGGAAAGGGTTGCCCCGCCTCCGCGTAAACACGACGAAACGGTGATCGGAATAGCAGGCACATACCACTACGGCAGGAACTGGGAGGCAATGTTCCAGGCGGTGTCCATGCTGAGGAGTGAATATCCCTGCCGTCTGCTGGTTGCCGGTTCCCGCTGGCCGGATCCCGGGGTGAACTGGGCGGAGGTAACGGGAAGACTGTCCGACACCGCCTTCAGGGAGAGCATAGAGCTCTTCGACATCGCCCTCGACCTCCGAAGCGACACCTGCAGTGAAACCAGCGGTTCAATGATGGACATACTCAGAAGCGGAAAACCCGCGGTGCTCTCCTCCGAGGGCAGCTTCAGGGACATACCCGCAGGCGCTGTACTGCGGATCCCCGCGGAATCCGGCGCCGCCGGTGCCCTGGCAGCCATGAGGTATCTCCTGGATAACCCCGGGGTCCGCAGTTCCATTTCGAAGGGGGCCGAGGAGTACTTCCTCGGCATAAGCAACAGGGAAGCATGCCTGGAACAGTGGCTGTCACTCCTCCGCCGGGGGCGAAATGCGAACTGAATACCTCTTCGCCATCCTCCTTCTTCTCATTGTGCTTCCATTCGTTCTCACCCCCACCGGCCACAGCCGCACCGTGGGAATGTACGAGGACACCCGTCACATACTCTACAGCGGCGACAGTGATGTCTACGACTGCCTGTGGCACTTCAGCTGGATAAAACGCTCCCTTCAGGCCGGAGCGGATCCCAGGGTGTATGAGAACAGGACACTAGCCTGGAACAACATGGGCTGGCCTGACCTCTTCCTCTCATTCATCTTCCGTTACGGATACGGCACATCCCTTCTCGTTTCCACACTTTTCTCAGCGGTTTCGGGCTATTTCCTGGCCAGGGCATGGGGGCTTAACAGGAAGGGCTCCCTCATAGCCGGTTTCATCACCGCCTGGATGCCCATCAGGTCCATAAGACTGTACCAGCACTACCCTGTAGCCTCGGCGGGATACGCCATAATGGCCCTGGCCATGATAAGGGCCACTCTGGAAAGGGGCGGGTGGAAACATTCCGCGGGGGCCTTCCTTTTCGCTGGACTTGCCGTTGCCGAGAGCTTTCAGCACGGCCTCACCATCGGCCTTGGATGGCTGATTACCGTTGCGCTTTCAAGATGGAAGGGCATGAAAAGGACCCTGCTCTCCGCTTCGATCCCTGCTCTGGGATGTGTCGCCGGCGCACTCTGGCTTCTGACATCGCCGGGGCTCACCGGCAACGACCCGGGAAAGGACTGGAGGGAAGCGGTCTACTGGGGAGCGGAGATCCAGTCTTATTTCCTTCCGTCCTTTCTGGGGAGGCACATCGTCACCGATTACATGCCCAATCCCTTCGAGGGTGTTGTCACCCCGGGGCTCACCGTGATGCTCCTGGCCATCTGGTACGCCTGGTCGAAGGGACACAGGAAAGCCCTCGCAGCGGCGCTGGTGGTCATGGTCCTCTCCATCGGCCCCCTGTTCAAAACAGGTGGTGTTCCAACGCCGGTTCCCCTTCCATACATGGCGGTGGCGAAAACCCCATGGCTCTCCGCGGCCAGAGCCCCGGCAAGGCTGGGAATACTGGTGGGTCTCATGGCGGCACTTGGCGCCGGGGCACTCATCGGAGGACGGGGCAGAAGGGCGGCCTGGCTCCTCACCGGCCTTGTCCTCATAGAGATAACCCCACCGATACTTGAAACCATAGACACCACGGTGCCCTCCTTCTACAGAAGCGGCCACGGCGCCGGGCTCCTCCTCGAGATACCAGCCTCGTCCGCTATAAGGAGGTACTCCCTCTTCGAGGCCGCCGACGGTGTTCCCCGGCGGGTGAAGTTCTTCGCAAGGGGGGGAGAGGACATGCTTGATGGAATACCACCGGGACTCACATGGGACCCCGTCGTCCCCCCGGCAAGGGAACACCTTTCTTTCACCGGAGCCGACGCGGTGGTTTACAACAGATGGATGTTCCCCCCGGAGGAACGGGCCCTCTACGACTCCCTCTATACCCCGGTCTTCACACCTGAGGAAAGGGAAGACAGCCTGTGGATATGGCACCGATGAGAACCGTTCTGGACGTAACGGTGTGCACCCACAGCCGGGGCGGTGTGGGCAGATGGGTCAGAGGGCTTTCCAGGGGCCTCACCGAGACCTCTCCTGAGCACATTTCCATAGATCTCCACGAAACACATCCCGGCCTGCCCTGCACCGTCACCGAGGCTTCGGTGATCCCGGCGCCGGACTGGATGGTCATTCCCCTCCTCCGCCGGTTCCTCCTCCGGAGGGGGAGGCTTGAGGCCACCAGGGCGAAAAGGATAGCGGCGGAGGTGGGTGTTCCGGACATAATCCACCTCTCCGGAGTGCAGCCCTTCGGGACCGCCTTGAAGAAGGTTGTCACATTCTTCGACGACACCCCATGGACCGAGCCTTCATCCCACACCGGGGAGACCCTGTTCTACGCATCAAGGCTCAGGAAGCTGGTGGATGACGGCGCTTCCGTCCTGGCCATAAGCAGGTGGGCGGCGGACAGGGCCATCGAGCTCTTCGGCATCTCACCGGACAGGGTCGGATACGCCGGAGGCGCCGCAGAAGACATCTTCACCCCCGGGGATCCTGATCCCATTGTAATGAAGGAGTTCGGTCTCATACCCGGGGAATACTTCCTTCATGTGGGCAGTTTCGTCCCCAGGAAGAACATTCCATTCCTCATCCGGTGTTTCCAGAAGGCGAAGACCGGGGGAAGGAAGCTTGTGCTGGCCGGAGCGGAGAAATGGGGAGAAGCGACGCCCCGGGGCGGCGGGAACATCATTGCCGTGGAATCCATTTCCGACCGTCTTCTTCTGTCCCTCTACCGCGGTGCCCAGGCCCTCCTGGTGCCCAGCACCTCCGAGGGGCTGGGGCTTCCGGTGCTGGAGGCCCTTGCCTGCGGCACCCCTGTGATATCCTCCGATGGCGGCGCCCTGCCGGAAACCCTTTCCGGAAGGGGTCTGATCCTGCCGGTGAACAGCGAGGAAGCCTGGACCGACGCCATCACCCGGGGCGCCGACACCGGGCTGAGGGAACTGGCCGAGGGAGCGGCCCGTTCCAGCTGGCCCGATGTCGGAGGCAGGGCCATCGAGTTCTACCGGAGCCAGTTGTGAGGATACTGCATCTCATCCACCGGAGCTGGCCCTACCACGGCGGCGCCGAGCGGTATGTCTGGGAGCATGCCATGGCAGCCGCCTGTCACGGCCACAGCTCAACGGTGGTCACCACCGACGCCTGGGATATGTCCAGATTCGTTTCACGAAGGGGGAGAAGCCTTCCCCGGGGAAGGGTTGTTCACCGGGGGGTAGAGATCATACGTTTCCCCGTTGCCCATCCCCCCCTTCAGGGCATCCTCAGGGCGGTTTTCAGAAGGGTGCGTCACGGGGGTCCCGACCGCTTCTTTTATCCCAACCCCTTCGTGCCGGAAATGGACAGATGGCTGGCACGCGCAGGAGGATTCGATCTCGTCCACGCCAACGCAATGCCCTTTCTGATACACGGAGGCTACCGATACGCCAAAAGGAACCGGGTGCCCCTGGTTACCGTGCCCCATGCCAACCTGGGTGGTCCCTCTGGCAGGATAATGCCCCTGGAGTATTTTGCCGGTGACCAGGCAAAGATACTCAGTGAATCACATCTGGTGGTTGCACAGAACACCTTTGAAGGATCGGTGTACGAAAAGGAGTGCGGTGTGGACCCATCCCGGATAATGATACACGGCAGCGGAATAGACCCCGGGGAATGGGCCGAAGCCGATGCCGGCTCTGCCCGGGCGGCGCTCTCCATCCCCCCTGGTAAGCAGATAGTGCTCAGTGTTACCGCCCACTGCAGGGACAAGGGTTCCTTCACCCTGCTGGATTCATGCATGAACCTCTGGAAGCAGGGACGGGACTTCATCCTTGTCATGGCAGGTCCTGTGATGGAGGACTTCAGGAAATATCTCGATGGCGTTTCACCACGGATACCCGACGGAAAACTGGTGGTCACCGGCTATGTTTCCGAAGAGCTGAGAAAGGACCTCTTCGCCGCTGCGGCGGTCCTCGCCGCCCCCTCCAGGCTGGACGCATTCGGAATAGTCCTCCTCGATGGCTGGATATCCGGAACCCCGGTGATCGGCTGCAACGCCGGGGGAATGCCGGACATCATAGAGAACGGGACCGACGGCTATCTGGTCGAGTTCGGCGATGCAGTGGAACTCTCCGCCAGGATATCCGAGCTCCTCGGGGACAGGCCCGGATCCCTTGAGATGGCCCGCCGGGGCAGGGAGAAGACCCTTGAGAAATACACATGGAAAAAGGTTACCGGAAGGTTCTACCGGGAACTGGAAAAGAGGGGTCTGTGCCGGGAGTAACGGCTGCGGTGGTGCTTTACAACTCCGGGCAACTGGTTCCCCTGCTTGCCGGGACTTTCGAAGGGCTCCCGGGGGTAGCCCGGGTCTTCTACGACAGCGGCTCATCCGACGGCTCCGCTGAAGAGGTCCGGAAAAGGATTCCCCGGGCGGTGGTAACCGCCGGGCCCAACAGGGGATTCGGTTTCGGCTGCAACAGATGCCTCGAGAAGATCGATACCGAGTACACCCTTCTTCTCAACAGCGATGCCGCCATCACTTCGGATTCCCTTGCGAAGCTGGTGTCCTTTCTTGACATGAACGAAGACTACGCCGGTGTTCAGCCCCTGATACGGATGTGGGACCATCCACCGGTCACAGCCTCCAGGGGTGTGTTCCTCACCAGGTACGGCGAGGCCTGGGACAGCGGATTCATGCACTTCGAGCCATTCCTTCACCGGTCACCGGTGGATGTTCCCGCCATCACCGCCGCGGTGTCACTCTGGCGGACCGGCGTGCTTCGGGAGCTGGGGGGGTTCGACGAGTCCTTCTTCATGTACTTCGAAGACGCTGATCTCTCCCTCCGGGCGGGAGCCCGGGGCTACAGGACAGCGGTTGAAAGGGGGGCCTCCGCAAGGCACATGGCGGGGTGGTCAAGCACCAGGAAGGCAGCGGGAATCTGGGAACTTCAGTCATCGGTACTTCTTTTCAAGCGGTATCTCGGCGGAGGCTCTCTGAAGCCCTTCTGGTGGCGCAGGGAGGCGCGGGCTGCCGTAGGGGCGATCCTGAGGGGCCGTTCACCCCTTGGAAGATTAAGGGCGGTACTGGCCGCCGACGGTGTCCCGGTGAGCCCGGTGGAGCTTCCAGGTGAACTCGTATCGGTCCTCTTCGGGTTCCCGCCTGACATGCCCATGGAGCGGGCAGGGGAGCGAAGGAACCACATCGCGGCTCCCTGGGCTTCCCTCAGGGCACCTGCGGGTTCCGGGGTTCTCTCCCTCGAATCAGTCTCCGGCGCCGTTACAGGAGCTTTCATGACGGGCAACGGTTCTCCTCCTGTGAGGTTCTGCGTTCCAGCCCTGGGAAAAAGGAGCTACCGATTGGCGCCGGGGGCCGGTGTTGTTTACATTAACTGCGATTCGCCAACCGACGAACTGAAGACGGAGATACATGGAAGCTGAATCCAAAGGTACCGCCGCGGTGATGCTCACGGGCTGGTGCGCCCTGGCAACGACCATTCTTTTCAGGGGCTTTTCCGGGGAGCTTCTATCCCTGATACCCCTTGCCGCAGCGGCGGGCTTCTCCGCGGGTACCGGTCTTTTCCCTGTCACAGCGATATTCATGATCCTCGCTCTCATTTCCCCTGAAGCAGCTCCCTGGGCAGTCCTCGTGGGCGGCACCCTGTGTTCCGTGGCGGGAAGGGGCATTAAGGTCAGGACTGCGGGTTTCCTTTCAGTGGCGGCGGTTCTCTGGTTCGTTCCCCTGGCTGGTGCCATTCCCCTTGTGGCCGCATCGGGAGCCGGGGCCTTTTTTTACCGGCACCGGGTCCTGCCCTATGTTATCCTTGCCTGTGCCTTCATGGCCTCCGTTCTGTTCTCCGGCCTTCCCGGGAAGCCTTCACCAAAGGCTGCAACTGCCCCGTCCTCAATAGAGGAGGGCATCCTGACATACCATGTTCCAAGCCTCACCGCCGCGGGAACCGAGGTTCTGCTCTGCGTTCCCCCGGCGGGCCGGTGGGCCATCTGGATAGCCGTCGACGGCGGCGGCATCCGGGACACGATGCCCATGATGTCCCTCTCCATAGGTGAGACCATGCTCTTTCTCCCACAGGGTCGGGACACCCTCTGCCTGACCGGTTTCCCCGGGGATACCCTCTCTGTGGCGCTACTCAGGGGTCACAGACCATTCACTCACCCGGTCGTTCACATAAGCGCCGGAGGTGAAAGGATATGAGATCATTCATCCAGCGCCACTCCGGGGTTCTCATACAGCTTGCCTTCGGTATCTGGGTGTTTGCGGCATGGCGGTTGTCCGGTATGCCATCCCCCGGGTTTCTCGGCAGGCTCATACCCGGGGCGTGGTTCCTCTCAGCCCTTCTTTCCGGCAGGTCGTCAACTGGGAGATGGTTCATGCCCATGGCGGCTGCATTCACTGTTTCTGCGCTGCTCTGGACAATTCATGGTTCCGGCTGGTATTTCGCCGCTGCCATCCCCGTGGCGGGTCTGGCGGCCAGGGGGATCGAAGCCGCCGGTTCACTTAAGTACGGAGCGGTCAGGGGGGTCATTCCCCTGCTTTTCCTCGTTCTCTTCACCGCCGAGGTGAACTCCGACGAGGTCCGCTTCGCCGAGATAGCCGCCAGCCTCACGGGAACGGCCTCGGAGGCCTACGGCGAGGTCCTGCTGAGATCAGGCGACATAAGCGCCACGGTTAGCCATCACACTCCCGTGTTTCCCCTTGTCATTTCCCCGGGTCTCATGGCGGGGGACAGGTGGCTGAGGGCCGTTCCAGTGCTTCTCACACTGCTGGCGATCATGGCCCTGTCCAGGATCGCCGGTCCGGTTCCCGCCGTGGCAGGGGCCCTGCTTTATCCGGGTTTCAGCACTCTGGGCCTGGCCATGACAGGATGGCCCGCCGCGGGGATATTCGCCCTTACACTCACCCTGGGATCCCACCGAAAACACCAGCTCCTGCGATTCCTGGCGGTAATACTGCTGATAGCCCTTAAAATGAGGTATGCCGGTTTCGCCATGGGGATCATCCTCGCCGAGTATGCCTGCGGCAGACCACGTCGGGGCAAATGGATGATACCAGTAACCCTCATCCTTGGCGGTACACTTCTCCTTGCCGCTGACAGGTATCTCCTGGGAGGTCAGCTCTTCTGGCTCAGGTACGGGAACATCGAATCACTGAGACTCATATGGATCAATCTGTTCCACCGGCCCCTCCATACCCTCTCCAACGCCGGGTGGAGCCTTTTCGACCCCGAGGCCGGCCTTTTCATAAGGGCTCCATGGGCCATTCCCGCCCTCTTCGGTCTGAGTATCCTCAGGGTGGAGGACCCGGCGCTGTTCAGGAGGGCCGTTATCCCCTCGGCACTCTACTGGCTGGTGCTGATAGTCTGGACCGGAACCACCTGGCACGGCCTTCCTGCACCTGCCGGGAGGGTATTCCTGCCCATGGTCCCAATGCTGGTCCTCGGTCTCCGGCGGGTCTGGAGGAACAGGGAGACCAGGCTCCTCGTCGCTTTCTCCATTGCCGTTTCCGCCCTTGTCACCGTTTATCCTCCGTCCAGGGCGAACTACGCCGACGGAACCGACACGCTTTTTGCACTTGCCGGGGTGAACTCCGGTTTCTCCATGATAAGGAGCGGTCCCGTAGCCCTTCTGCTTCCCGTTCTGGCAGCGGTGTCGCTGCTGGTCCTTCTGAAGAGCAGGGTGGATTCCCGGGGTTTCCTCTTCCTGGCGGTTCTGGTCTGGGCCATCGGGCTGGGTCTTCCCCCGGCGTTACCCGAGGCGGAGGACCTGACCGGCGAAGGGGTTCAGGGCGCCCTTCTATACCCCAGGGACCCTGACCCCTCCGAGAGGTTCTTCTGGTTCGGCAGCCGCCAGAGGCTTCTGGAAATGTCCGAACCCGGCCACATCATACTGGTGCCCGATGCCCTCCCCGGCGACACACTCGTACTGGAGGCTTCCTCCGCCGGCGGAATGCTCCTGGCCGGCACCGACACCATCTGTGTTGACACTCCCCTCATGAGCCTTCCCTCTGAATACATCGCCATTGGAAGACGGGACGGTCCCCTTTCCGACAGGCCGGAGAACAGAGCCCTCCAGAGATACGAAGTGCCAGTCGGGACACAGGGAATGCTGCCGGTGATCTGGGCCGGCGGACCTCCGGTGTACATCGACAGAATAGGCCTCAGATGACCGCCCTTTCCGTGGTGATCCCGTCCAGGAACGGCAGGGACATTCTCAGATGCCATCTTCCCGGAATGATCAGGGAAACCGCGGACTGCTCCGGTGAGCTGATCGTGGTGGACGACTGCTCCACCGACGGCACATCCCATTTCCTCAGGGCAGAGTTCCCCGGTGTCCGGGTTGTTGAGAGAACCGGCGAACCCGGCTTCTGCCGGGGGGTTAACCTGGGAATGAGTATTGCCTCCGGGGAGTTCCTTCTCCTTCTGAACAACGATACCGCCCCTGAACGGGGAAGTTTCCGGGGGCTTCTCGGGGCCCTGCAGCACTCCCCGGCGGAAACCGCCGCGGCGGTGCCCTTCATACCCCGGCCCGACGGCTCCGACGACAGTCTGTTCCGATGGGCCTTCAGGCGGGGTCTTGCGGTAACCGGCCAGTTCACCGAGGGACAGCCCTACCCCTCCGGGGCATGCGCCCTGTGGCGGCGTGAAGCCTGGGAATCACTTGGCGGGCTCGACTGCAGATACGCCCCGATCTACTGGGAAGACACCGACATGGGCGTGAGAATGCATGAAATGGGATACCGGATGATCAGGTGCCCTCAGTTCACCGTGAAGCACTTACACGCTTCCACCATGGGAGCGTCCCCGAAGACCCTGGCCCTCAGGGAGAGGAACCGGTTCATTTTCATGGACGCACACTGCCGCGGGAAGAGCATGGTCCTCCGGAGGGGTCTCTGGATGCCATTCCATCTCCTTGCGGCCCTTATCAGGGGCAACAAGGCCTTCGTAAGGGGTTTCGGCGCCTATCTCGAATGGAGGAAGAACCGGTGAAGAAGGGTGCCCGCCGTTTCATCATGGGGATAGAGGGACTCACCGGGCTGGTCACCGGGGCCTCGGCACTGGTCGCCTTCGTGTCCGCCCTGGTCCTCTGGCTGGTGGTCTCCGACGCCAGGTCCACCATCGAGTCCTCGGCCTATTCCAGGGCGGAGTACATCGCCTCCGCACTGGGCAGCAGACCCACACAGAACACCCTTGAGGCAATGGTCCGGTCAACGGTGCCCGGCGGAGGAGTAAGGGCTGTCGCCGTATCCTCCGGTGATGGCTTCTTCGCCGCCTATCCGCCCCTTTCCCCGTCGGAGCTTGATTCCGGCAACACAATTGTGTACACATCACCAGCCGGGGTACGGGTCACCCTCCTCATGGAGCTTCCTCCGGTCCTCGCCCAGGGGGGCAACATCGTTCTTCTTCTCTCCCTTTTCGCTGTTTTCCTCACCGTGGTGGCAATACTGGTTCCCTCATATCTGAGGCGAATGGTGCTTGATCCCCTAAGGAACATACTGGGGCAGGCGGACAGGATTGAGAAGGGAAGCGGAAGCTCCCCGAAGGCCGCCGACGCCTCGTTCAGAAAGCTTGTGGACCTCCTCGCGAAGAAGGACAGTCAGCTGAAAAACATGAGGGAGGATGCCCTCAAGCGGGCCAGAACGGCGGAATCCCGTTCAGGGGCGGTGCTCGAGGCAATGGGATCCGGGGTGGTGGTGCTGGACCCCGACGGGAGGCCCACCCTGTGGAACGGTCAGGCTGAGAGCATACTCGGACCCATGGAAGACACCGGCAAGGTATCCATACCCGGTGGCCGGGACGAGTGGGACAGTGAAAGCAACGGAAGGAACTACCGGTACAGGGTGACCTCAAGTCCCACGGGAGAAAGGGTGGTCCTGATAACCGACGTTACCTCAGCCCTTGCCATGGAGAGGAAGCTGACGGAGGAAAGCGCCCTTGCGGACCTTGGCGCCCTTTCCGGAGGGGTGGCCCACGAGATAGGGAACGCCCTCTGTGCCCTCCAGGGCTTCATGGAACTCCTGGGAAGGGGCGGAGGACACTCACGGACCTCGGAGATACTGAGGGAGGCGGAGCTGGAGCTTGTTTCAGCACGAAAGATAGTGGATTCCTTCCGAAGCCTCTCCCAGAACAGCACCATCGAGAGTTCCATCTCCATCGACGAGGCCGCCGATTCCATAGCGGGGATCTGCCTGGGGCACTCGGTCCCCCTTCGGCGTTCAGAGGGTTTTTCCACCCACGGAAGGATACCCGGGGGACATGTTCTTCTGGGCAGGATACTGGACAATGTACTGACCAACGCCCTGCGCTACTGCAGCCCACCCGAGGTGTCCGTGCTGCTTGATTCAGGAGTTTCGCCCCGGTGCCTCCGGATCACGGTGGAGGACAGGGGCCCGGGTCTTCCAGAGGACCCGGAGATAGTTTTCAGACCAATGTACACCACCGAGGAGAAAAACGGGGGGATGGGGCTTGGGCTTACCATAACCAGAAGGCTGGTCAGGGCCATGGGCGGAACCGTAACCGCCTCCGGGGGAGAACGCGGAGGAGCGGTTTTCACCATAGTTATCCCGGCCATCGGGGAGGAAGATTGAAAAAAATACTTCTTGTGGAGGACAAAAGGGGCATGCGCACCATGCTCACCACAGCCCTCACCGAGGACGGCTGGAACGTTACCGCCACCGCCGACGGGGGAAGGGCAATAAGCGAGCTCGGGAAAGGCCGCTTCCAGGCCCTCCTCACCGATGTGTGCCTCCCGGGTGAATTCAACGGCCTTGATGTACTGAAGGCGGCACCGCCGGAACTGCCCGCACTTGTCATGACCGCCTTCGGAACCGTTGATCTCGCAGTTAAGGCCATGAAGCTGGGCGCAAGGGACTTCATAAGCAAACCCTTCGAACTTAACGAGCTGCTGGAGAAGCTCTCCCTGCTGTGCCGGGACACCGGGAGCTGCATGAAGGGGGAGTCCGAGGTGTTCATCGACTGCCTGGCAAGGGCTGAAAGGGCAGCGGGGAGCGGCATGAACGTCCTTCTTTACGGAGAAAGCGGTACAGGCAAGGAACTTCTGGCACGGATGATGCACCGCCGGAGTCCCAGGGCAGACGGCCCCTTCATACCGGTGAACTGCGCCGCCATTCCCGAGAACCTCATGGAAAGCGAGCTGTTCGGGGCGGAAAAGGGGGCCTACACAGGCTCCGACGAGGCCAGACCCGGCAGGTTCACCATGGCCATGGGGGGTATCATCTTCCTCGACGAAATAGGGGACCTCGACCTGAACCTCCAGGGTAAGCTGCTCAGGGTGCTCGAATCCGGAACCTATCACACGGTGGGCGGCAGCGAAGAGATAACCACCGACGCCCTGGTGATATCCGCAAGCAACAGGGACCTGAGGGAAATGAAAGCGAAGGGCCTTTTCCGGGAGGATCTCTACTACAGGATAGCTGAATTCCCCGTCAGCCTTCCGCCCCTCAGGGAGAGAAGGGGGGACATAGAACTGCTGGCTGAGCATTTTGCATCCATCTACAATGGCAGCTCGATCTCAGCGGAAGCCATGTCCCTCATCAGGAACCATCCATGGCCGGGGAACATAAGGGAGCTGAAGAACCTCATCAGGAGGGCCTGCATCAATTCCACCGACGGCATGATAACCCCGGAGCTGCTGGAGATATCCCGGGGCCATTCCCCGTCCACGGGCACCCTCCGTGAGGAGACCGCCATAGCAGCCCGGCGCCGTGAACGGCAGCTGATCACCGACGCCCTTGAAAGGACACGGGGCAACCGCACCAGGGCGGCGGAGATCCTGGGAGTGAGCTACAGGACCCTGCTGACGAAACTGAAGGAAATGGAAGCCGGGGAAAAACCATGAACAGGGGTGCCGTGGTCCTTCTAAGCGGCGGTCTCGACTCCGCCACGGTCCTCGCCATCGCCTGCTCCATGGGCATGGAGATAACCGCCCTCTCCTTCGCCTATGGCCAGAACCACTCCGTCGAACTGCTCATGGCGAAGCGAACCGCGGCTTCCGCCGGTGTCTCGGAACACCTTGTGATACAGCTGGACCCCGGGGCGTTCAGGGGATCCTCCCTTACCGGCGGCGGCACTGTGAACAAGGCCGGGAACCGGCGGGGCATCCCATCCACCTATGTTCCCGCGAGGAATACCATCTTCCTGTCCATCGCCCTGGGCATAGCAGAGAGCCGGGGGGCGGGGAACATATTCATAGGTGTGAACTCGGTGGACTACAGCGGTTATCCCGACTGCCGGCGGGAATTCATACTCGCATTTCAGAAGCTTGCGAATCTTGCCACACGGGAAGCTGTCCAGGGAAACCCCGCTGTTATCCATGCCCCGCTCATGGACATGACCAAGGCCGAGATAATCAGTAAGGGGCTGGAACTGGGGGTAGACTACGGCTCCACCATAAGCTGCTACGACCCCGATCCCCGGGGAAACAGCTGCGGTCTCTGCGACTCATGCAGGCTCAGGCTTGCGGCTTTCAGGGCCCTGGGGATAAAGGACCCCATCAGCTATGTCCGCTGAGTACAGGGTAAAGGAGATATGTCTCACCCTCCAGGGAGAGGGGGTGAATACCGGTGTTGCGGTGGTGCTTCTCAGGTTCCAGGGATGCAATCTCCGCTGCCCATTCTGCGATACGGATTTCGCCGATACCCACGGAGAACGGGGCGGAGTGTTTCCCGCACCCGGCTCTCTGGCTGACAGCGTTTCCTCCCTCTGGCCCGGTGACGGCCCTGTGAATGTTCTCTGCACCGGAGGAGAACCTCTGCTTCAGCTCGATACGCCCCTTATGGAGGAATTCACCGGAAGGGGCTTCAGGATATTTTTGGAGACCAACGGGACCATACCGGCTCCAGGCGGAATTCACTGGATAACGGTGAGTCCCAAAGCCCGGGACATCAGGCAGAAACACGGCGCTGAACTGAAACTGCTGTGGCCCCTGGAGGGACTGGAACCAAAGATGTTCAGTGAACTGGATTTCAGGCATTTCCTTCTTCAGCCCCTGTGGAACGGGAATTACCATGAGAACCTCAGAACCGCCATCGATTTCTGCAGGAGGAATCCCGAATGGAGGCTCAGCCTGCAGACACACAGATACACCGGAATAAAATAGGAGCTAACATGGAGATATTCAAACGGTTCACCTTCGACGCCGCCCACACCCTTCTGGACCTTCCGGAGGGTCACAGGTGCGGTAACCTCCACGGCCACCGGTTCACAGTAACGGTACATCTCGAGGGCGAGGTGGACCGCAAAACAGGCTGGGTCAGGGATTTCGGTGACATAAAAGGGATCTGTTCACCGGTGATCGACACGCTGGACCACTCATTCCTCAATGAGATACCCGACCTGGGTAACCCCACCAGTGAGAACATCGCCGTCTGGCTGTGGGATCGCATCAAGCCCCTTCTTCCGGAACTGAGCATGATCGAGGTGGGGGAGACCCCGGGAACAGGATGCCGGTACCGGGGATGAGGGACGTTCAGAACTCCGAGGACCGCAGGAGGATACCCATAAGGGAGGTGGGCGTTACAGGCCTCAGCTACCCTATAACCATACTGGACAGAGAGGACACCGAGCAGAGGACCGTGGCGGACATCTCCATGTCCGTGAGCCTTCCCCATAACTTCAAGGGCACCCATATGAGCCGTTTCATCGAGGTTCTCAGCGGCAGCGGCTGCCGTTTTACAGGGGGAACCATCCCTGTGATACTCGACGAACTCAGGAAAGTCCTCAGGGCGGGGTCCGCCAGTATACGGATAGCATTCCCCTATTTTCTCACCAGAAGGGCCCCGGTCACAGGCGCCGGGGCAAAAATGGCCTATTCCTGCGTCTTCACCGGTGAGACCATGGAGGGGGAGAACCGCTTCACCCTTACAGTTACCGTTCCAGTGGGGACGCTATGCCCCTGCAGCAGGGAGATAAGCAGCTTCGGAGCCCATAACCAGAGGGGTTTCGTGACCATGGATGTGGAAACCGTCAGGGAGGGGAACGGGGAATACGCAATGCTCTGGATAGAGGAGCTCGTTCAGATCGCCGAGGAATCGGCTTCAACACCGCTCTACACGATCCTTAAGAGGCCCGACGAGAAGTTCGTTACCGAGCAGGCCTATGAGAACCCGGTCTTCGTCGAGGACCTGGTGCGGAACACGGCGGGAAGGCTTATGGCGGACCCCAGGGTACAGAGGTTCACAGTACGGGCGGAGAACCAGGAAAGCATACACAACCACAACGCCTACGCGGTGGTTTCATGGGAACGGACGGATATGGACGGGGCCTAGGGGGAATACTCGGCGTCCACCGTTATGGATATCCCGCCCCTTACACCGAAGTCCGCGGTAACCCTGCAGTGAACCGGGTCAAGGGCCTCCACAAGATCGTCCAGTATCATGTTGGCGGCGTGTTCATGGAATATCCCCCTGTTCCTGTAGGTAAGGAAGTACAGCTTCAGAGACTTCGACTCTACAATCCTTTCCCCGGGGATGTAGCTGATGGTTATGCAGGCGAAGTCCGGCTGACCTGTTTTCGGACAGACACAGGTGAATTCGGATGTTTTCAGGACCACGGTGTAGTTCCTTCCGGGGTTCCTGTTGGGAAAGGTCTCAAGCCCTTTGAAATCGCTGCCCCCCCCAAGGAGGGAGAGTCCATCGTGGTCTCTGCTCTCAGTCATGTTCCGCCCTTCCCTTCTCAATCAGTTCTCCGATCTTCGATACGAGGTCAGATATGGCATAGGGTTTGTCCACTACGATGAAGGATCCGCTGAGATCCCGCAGCTTGTCCCCGGCATAGCCGGTGGTGAAGATCACCGGCTGATCCCCGCCCATTTTCCTTATCTCGCCCAGGGCCTCGGGACCACTGAGCCCTGGCATTACAACGTCGAAGATAAACAGATCTATCTTCTCTTTGCAAGAGGAGAAAACATCAACAGCGCCTGCCCCGTCAGAGGCGGTGAGAACCCTTATTCCCGCAGTGCCCAGCCCCTCGACGGCCAGGTTCCTCACACCGGGATCGTCCTCGGCCACCAGCACTGTGAGGGAGGAAAGACCCGGCCGGGGAGGGGATACACTGGGAACACCGGGTACAGCGGTACAGCCGGCGGCTTCCCGTGCCGCGGGAAGGTAAAGACTTACCTCAAGCCCCCCGGACCGTCTGTTGTCAAGGTGGATAACTCCGGAGTGGGCTTCCATTATGCCCATCACCGTGGCCAGGCCCAGTCCGCTTCCCCTGTTGATCTGCTTGGTGGTGTAAAAGGGTTCGAATACGCTGCTGTGCCGTTCCGGAGGTATGCCGGGGCCGGTGTCCGCCACTGTGACTAGGGAGTATCTCCCTGGCTGAAGGGTTCCGGTGAGAAGCCTGACAGGCTTTTCGGCTATGAACTCTTCCAGGGAGACCATTATCTCGCCGCCCTGGGGCATGGCGTCCCTTGAATTGACGCACAGGTTCATCAGGACCTGTTCTATCTGTCCCGCGTCTCCGCTTATCACGGGTGCGTTCCCGCTGAGATCAGAGGTGATGAGTATGTTCTCCTCCATGATCCGCCCCAGAAGCCTGATGAAATTGCCGGTGACCTCCCTGAGGTCCACCCTGCGCATTTCCGGTGTCTTGTTCCTGCTGAAAAGCAGCAGCTGCCGCACCAGTTCCCTTCCCTTCCTGGAAGCATCCATGATAGGAGCGGCCAGTTCGCTGGTCACAGGGTCGTCCTCGGTTACCTTTGCCAGTATTTCGGTGTAACCCATTATCACATGGAGAAGGTTGTTGAAATCGTGGGCAACGCCGCCGGCCAGCCTTCCCACGGTTTCCATCTTCCTGGACTGGAGTTCCTCGATCTCCTTCTCCATGAGGTCCAGCTCCTTCTCCTTTATCCCCGTGGTCTCGTAGAGGATCCCGGTTATCTCCGAGGGAAGGCCCCTGTCATCCTTGCCTGTGAGCCTGGCGCCGGTGTTGAACCATCTTTTCGCTCCGTCGGAACCGGTTAGGCTCAGTTCACCGAAAACGCTGTCTTCCAGGCCCCCCTGAAGGTTCTGGAAGGCCAGCTCCACCTCGGGGGACAGCTCGGACACGAAGAGCCAGTGGGAGAAGAGGGGGGGATCTTCCTCGGGATGGTAGGCCAGCAGGTCGAAGAAGTCACTATCCGCAAGGAGCCGGTCCGCCTTGAGGTCGGCCCTCCAGAGTACCGCTCCGGAGGCGTCCAGGGAGATCTGGAGCTGCTCCACCCTTTTTTCAAGGGTCCTTTCCGTTTCCACCAGGGCGGTTATGTCAACGGAAACAACGAGAATGGACGGTGTTCCCTTGTATATGAGATTTCTGGCGTGGATGAGGAATGTAAGGGAACCCCTGCCGGGAACCGAAAGCTCCATGGGCCTGGCCTCCATCCCTTTGCCCTGGCGTACCTCTTCAAGGAACTCGGATACGAAGCCTCTGTTGCAGGGCGAGAGGATATCCAGAAGGTCGCTGTTCTCCGGATCGAAACCGCTGTAGCCGAACTTCCTGAGGAGGGAACCGTTGATGTAGGCGATCCTTCCCGACTGAAGTACCGTTATGCCTATGTTCTCATCAAGGGAAATTTCCTCGAACAGATCGTTTATCTCCGACAGCTTTGCCATCATCTCGCCCTGGGCCGCTTCCCTTTTCCTGATGAGAAAGATCACCATCAAGCTGAGAACGGAACCGGCGGTGAGGGGCAGCATGGTCTGCTTGAGCACAGGAAGGGCGATGTCTTCGGGAAGGGTTAGTATCCAGATGTAGTACACCACCGCCGAGGCCACCCCGGCCACCGTCTGGAAAAGGTACCCTCCGGGCTTTCCCCTGCGGTTCTCATAGGCCCTGAGCACCAGGCCCAGGAACATGGCGGAAACTATTATTCCGAAACCGGCATGCATTCCAGTGCCGCCGAGGATGGCTCTGTAAACCATCAGGGGAAGGATGGTTATCGCCCCGACCACCGGCCCCCCGGTGAGGGCGGCGATCACGATGATGGGGGTTCGCATGTCTATCATTACACCGGATTCGACCTCAACGCTGAACATTATGGCTAAAACGCCGCACAGGGCATAAGCAAAGCCCTGTATGAGGTTGCTTTTCAGCCTGCCCTTCAGCATCCGCCACCTGGAGAACCTTGTGACCAGCAGGAAGGCCACCACCAGTATGCTGGAATTCTGAATGAGTGCCTTGAATACTTCCGTTCTCAACTGCCGCTCCGGTTCAGGTTGGTTTGACCGCCTCGAAGGCTTGCTCCACATGACCCGGCCCGGTGAGGCACATCCTGTCCAGGACCGAAGCGGCTCCCCGGGCGGTGACCCCCTTTTCAGAGAGCCAGACAATGGCGGAGGCTATTCCTTCCCGGCCCAGAACTCCCATCCAGTCCCTCCCGGCACGCTTCGAACCCCTCATGCGGTCAGCCAGAAGGCTTGCCAGGGGGGCCGGCTTCATTTCCACCTTCATTATGAGGGCGTCGTAGAGATCGCAGAGCTCCAGGTTGAGAAGCCTGTCGGTGAGGTGTTCGCTGAGACCCAGCCTTCGGTACATCAGCCTGCGTTCCCAGGGTTTCTTCGGAAGGAGCCTGGAGAGTTTCTCGAAGGTGTCCGGGGGAATGGGCTGGGGGGGAAGGTCGGTGTCCGGGTACATCCTGTCCGCCCCGGGAAGGATCCGTTCGAAATCGGTGGTGCAGTCCGGCATTGCCTGTCGGGTTTCAGGGGGTATTCCCTGGAAGGCTTCCTGTATCCTTATGCATATCTCCTTCGCCGCGGTTATGAGGTCTTCGTCCGGCCCGGAGAAAAGCACAGCGGTGTCCTCAGGGGTGAGGCACATCCTGGTCTTGAGGGCCTGGTCAGCCTCGGTCACATAGGGCTCATCTTCCAGGCAGGCTATAACCCTTACCCTTCCCCGGAGTTCATCCAGGAAGGTCCTGCCGGGCTGTGTGGGCCAGTTCAGGTATTTTCCGAAACCGGAGAGCGTCATCAGGGCGGTCTTCTTCTGGCTGTCCTGATCGGCGGAGGGAACCACCGTGAATGCCGGGGTGAACATTTCCGGTCTCAGTTCCGACTGGAGCAGCTCGTGTCGAAGGTCAAGCAGAGCTTTCTGCCTGTAGGCCTCTATCCTGGAAAGGGGTTCTATGTAGGATATTCTGGGAACTCCCTTTATCTCTATCCTGGTTCCACCCCTTATGGATACGTTCACATCCTGGCGTACGGATCCAATGCCCCTTCTGACCAGATGGGTGGACCTCATGGTTTCACCCACCAGCTTCGCCGCAAGGGCCATCTCATGGGGTGTGAGAAGCTCCGGCGCCGTAACCGGTTCCACCAGGGGTATGGAAAGCCTGTCGGTCCTGAAGACCACATGGTGACCCGTGTCGGACACCTCTCTGCAGGCATCCTCCTCCAGGCTCATCTGAACGAAATGCAGCTCCCTTCCCAGGAATGGGACCACGCCGTTGACCCCAACGATGGCTGTTCGCTGGAAGCCGGTGGGTATTGAGCCGTCGAGGTACTGTTTCCTTGTTATGTGGAGTTCGTCAACCAGGGACATGTTGAACATCATTGCGAGCTGAAGGGCTATGTTCACCGCCTCGGGGTTGGTCTGGAACGGGGGTGTGTCATCCATTTCATAGGTGCAGACGGAATCGTTGTAGAGGAGATAGTGAACCTGTTTCTTCGTTTTGAATTCCATCAGCGCCGTGCCGTCGTACTCGCCGAATTCACTCAGCGTTGGCCGCATGTGACGCAGAAGCTCCTGGTGGTGCCTGTCGTTCCTTATCATTGCCGGACAGCGGCAGAAGAGCTTCCCCGATGTCTGAAGCTGCTGATGGGTTTCCAGGCCCCCTCTGAAGCCAAGGTCACGAAGTTCTGTGTAGTCCTGCAAAATGATTCCTTTCGCATATGAAAAAGAGGAGGATCGTCCAGTGATCAGCCTGCAAAATAACGATTGAAACTCTCCGGGTAAACTGAGGGCAGTATTGACCCGGGTAAATAGTGATGATATTATCAAAGCGTGAAATCGGAAGCACAATACTTTCACCACCGCTTTCCCGTACAACCGGGGGGCGGTTTTTTAATTAAGCTTCCGTTAACATGAAAGGAGTTACCATGAATATCGAGATCAGCGCAAGACACTTCGACCTCACCGATGCCCTCAAGAATCATGTGGAGGACAAGCTCTCCGTACTTGCGAAGTTCTACGATGGGATAGATGACGTTCATGTCATCCTGGAACTCTCAGCCGGCATCAACAACTCCCATGTACAGCTCAGGGGGGACAGGCTGCGACTTGATTCAAAGTCCAAGGGTCACGATATGTATTTCGCCTTCGACGACTGCGCCAACACACTTGAGAGGCAGCTCAGGAAGTTCAAGGAAACCCGCCATAACCATCCGAAAAGACAGATAAACGGCAAGCACCCTGTCTCCGGCGCGTGGTACGTGCCGGCGGAACCCTCCGAGCTCCAGGGACCTGTGCTCCTTGAGGACGATACCGAGCTCAAAAGGTTCACCACCAACGAAGCCATGACCGAGTTCGAGGTCAGCGGCTCCGAGGGCAGCCTCATTTTCATGAACACTGAAACCGACAGCTTCAGCGCCGTTTACAGGACCGCCAGCGGTGTCACCCAGGTAGTGGAACTCGCCCGGAAGGAATAACCTTGCAGGACAGGTATCCCGACCCATCCGCCCTCACCGTCGGTCTTCTGCAGGAACGGATGGGAAGCAGGCTCCAGACGGAATCCCTCACCGGTACCGCCGGTTATCATCGCCGTGTGGTCTCTCCGGACATCAGCCGCCCGGGGCTCTGCCTCACGGGCTATACAACGAAGTTCCTCAACGACCGGATACAGATATTCGGCGAAACGGAGATAACTCTGCTGGAGGGTCTTTCACCGGTGGAAAGGAAGCAGGCCATAGCCAATGTCTTCAGCTTTCCTGTTGTCTCCGGCATAGTAACAAAGGGACTGACCCCGCCGGATGAACTCCTCGAAGCCGCCACCCTGGCGGGGTCGTCCCTTTTCGTGTCACCAAGGGACACCACACCCCTCATCCATGACCTCACCGATTTCCTCGGCGAGGTCTTCGCCCCCCATGTTTCCCTCCACGCAACGCTGGTGGACCTTTTCGGCGAGGGTCTTCTCGTCATGGGAAGGAGCGCCATAGGCAAAAGCGAAGCGGTTCTTGGTCTTGTGGAGCGGGGACACAGGCTTGTGGCCGACGACCTCGTCCGCGTCAGAAAAGCAGGGGAGAGGCTGATCGGAACAGGGGATGCCCTGATAGGATTTCACATGGAAATAAGGGGGATCGGCTTCGTCAACATAGCCGAACTGTTCGGAGTGGGGGCGACCAAAGAGCGTCAGACCGTCGACCTTGCCGTCAGGCTCATAGACGCCGGCATAGTGGACGAAGCCGACCGCTCCGGCCTCGACGAGAAGTCCATGAACATCCTTGGTGTGAGCATACCCCTGGTGGAAATACCGGTGCTGCCGGGAAGGAACATCACGCTGCTTCTGGAAGTGGCCGCCATGATGAACATTCAGGCGAAGAACACCGGTTGCACATCCGCAGAAAGACTGAACAGAAAACTCATTTCCCGCATGGGCAGAACTAGACTGAGGGATGAAGAATGACAGAGAACACCGTAACCGTTCCGAACAGGCTGGGCATACACGCCCGTCCCGCCGCCCTGATAGTAAGGGCAGCGGTGGAATATGAGTCCGACATATGGGTTTCCAACGGTGATGACCGGGTCAACGCAAAAAGCATAATGGGGGTAATGACCCTCGCCGCATCGGGGGGGACCACCGTGGTGGTTTCCGCCGAGGGTCCTGATGAAGAGGAGGCCTGCAGGGCGGTTACCGATGTTATCCTCTCCGGTTTCGGGGAAGAGATGATCTGATGCTGTACAGGGGCATACCTGCTTCCCACGGCATAGCCATCGGCCCTGCCCTGCTTCTGAAGGCCAGCGACATGAAGCACCCCAGGATCGTATTCGAGACCAGGAAGGAAGCCCTGGCTGAGCTGAAAAGGTTCAGGGCGGCCGTCAGCGGCGTAAGGCACGATCTCGAGAACATAGCCGACTCCGTGGCCGATGTGGTCGAGGGAAGACAGATAATGGAATTCCTTCTGCTCCTGCTCCATGACCCCACCATAGTAAAAGAGGTGGAAGGCACGATAACCGGTGAGCGGGTCAACGCCGAGTACGCCGTCAGCAGCACACTAAGAGGCGTGGTGGACAAGTTCAGCCTCATGTCCGACCCCTACATCAAAGAGCGGGTGGCTGATGTAAAGGATGTGGGCAGAAGGATAATAGAAAAACTCACAGGGAACGAGAAGGAAAAGCTGAGCAGGATCGACAGGCCAGTTGTCCTGGTGGCATCCGACCTCGACCCGTCTGAAACGGCGGGGCTCCAGCCAGGGAAGGTGCTTGCCTTCGTCACCGACATGGGCGGAAGGACCTCCCACACCACCATACTGGCCAGAAGCCTGGGCATTCCCGCCGTGGTGGGGCTTCAGAAGATAACCGGGAATATCTCGCCCGGGGCCACCCTTATCGTTGACGGCATCCACGGGAACGTGATAATCGATCCCACCAGCGAGGAACTCGAGTACTACCGCGAGGTGAGCAGGAAGTTCATCGAGGCTGAAGACCTTGTCAAGGCGGAGAACCCCGGCCCCGCAACCACCGCCGACGGCGTTCGTGTGGAACTGGCTGCCAACATAGAGCTGCCCCACGAGGTGGACCTGGTGAAGAAACTGAAGGCCGACGGAATAGGGCTTTTCAGAACCGAGTTCGTAAGGCTTCTGCAGAAGAACGGCTCCACCGAAGACGACCACTTCAGGATATACGACACCATCGCCGGATCAATGGCTCCCCAGACGGTCATCGTGCGAACCTACGACATGGGAGGCGACAAGTTCCGTGCCGGCATGGACAACATCCATGAGCCCAATCCCTTTCTGGGATACAGAGCGGTAAGGATCTGCCTCGACCGCCCGGCGGAGTTCTCCCTCCAGCTCAGGGCCATTCTCAGGGCTTCAACCAGGGGGAACGTCCGGCTGATGTTCCCTATGGTCACCCATGTGGACCAGCTCCGCAGGCTCCGGGACATGCTCGTTACAGTTCAGCACGACCTCTCCGGAAGGGGCATTCCCTTCGACGGGGAAATGCAGGTGGGTATAATGGTGGAAACACCTGCAACGGTGATCATCCTGGATCTCATGCTGCCCTATGTCGATTTCGTCTCCATAGGGACCAACGATCTCACCCAGTACACACTGGCGGTGGACCGGGGGAACCCCAGGGTGGCGGATCTCTACGACTATTTCCACCCCGCTGTGCTCAGACAGATCGATCATGTGGTGAGGCTGTGCCACAAGGCCGGCAAGTGGGTGGGGATATGCGGTTCCATGGCGGGAGACCCCCTGGCGGTGCCCCTTCTCCTCGGATACGGGGTTGACGAACTCAGCGTGGCTCCTTCATTGATACCCGATGTGAAGAAGATGATAGGAGTGGTTACCACCCACGGTTCGCGGGAGATAGCCGAGCAGGCCCTTTCCATCGAGACCGGCCTCAGGGTAAGGGCTCTGGTGCACTCCTATGTGGTTGGAAAATATCCGGAAATACTTCTTAATGAAGACTCCTGGGAAGCTGGAGGCTGACACCATGCACTGCATCATACCCGCCGCCGGTAAGGGAACGAGAATGCGGCCCCTTACCTGGTCCACACCGAAACCCCTTCTTCCAGTGGCGGGCCGACCAATGCTGGCCCACGTCATGGATACCCTCCTGGTTGCCGGGGTCGATCACATCACACTGATAGTAGGCTACCTGGGTGACGCCATCGTGGAGTGGGCAAGGGAGAACTACCCCTCAGTCAAGGTCGACTTCGCCGTTCAGGAGAGGGCCGACGGCCTGGCCTCGGCGGTGCTCCTCGCCGAGGGGTCCGCCTCCGACGGGCCAACCATGGTTGTACTGGGGGACACTCTGTTCTCCGCGGACCTTTCCGTTCTGCGGAACGAGAAAAGGAACCTCATCGTTACCTCACCGGTTGACGACCCCTCCAGATTCGGTGTGGTGGTCCTTGAAGGCCGCCGCGTGTCCAGGCTGGTCGAAAAGCCCTCGGAACCAATAAGCAATCTGGCCATCGTGGGGGTTTACTATTTCGCAAGCGGCATGAAACTTATGGAGTACTGCCGCAAGCTGAAGAGCGGGAACATAACCACAAGGGGGGAATTCCAGCTCACCGATGCCATGCAGCTCATGCTTGAAAGCGGAGAACCCTTCGGCACACTGGATATACAGGGCTGGTACGACTGCGGCAGGCCGGAAACCCTCATAGACACCAACCGAGAGCTTCTGGAGAAGAACGGAGGGCACTCCGGGGCTTCCCTGGAGAACTCAGTTGTCATAGAACCCTGCCACACAGGTCGGGGAACCGTTATCAGGAACTCCGTGGTCGGACCCTATTTTTCCTGCGGCGAGGGAGTCACCATAGAGAACTCCAGGATAAGCAACAGCATAGCCGGCTCCGGGTCTACATTCACCGGGGTCAATCTCTCCGATTCCGTCACGGGGGAAAGGGTATCGGTAACGGATACGCCGGAAAGGGTCTTTCTGGGTGACGACTCCGTTGAGAACCGCTGAACCCGCCATTGCCCTCTACGCCTCCTCCGCCTCCAACAGGGGCGGAACCGGTGTGTATACTGAACGACTGATCCAGGGGTTCAGGGATGCCGGAATAAAGGGGGTAGTTCCCGTAGGCTCCGGTTCCACCGGTGCCGGGGGAAAGCTTTTAGGCGAGCATTTCTCAGTGCCCCGGGCGGTGAAGAGGGGGGGGTTCGACCTTCTCCACCTTCCTGCCTTCGGAGGCAGACCCGTCCCTGGGATACCCTACGCGGTAACGGTTCACGACATGGCATTCATGACCGGACCCGGCTGGTTCCCCCTTCTGAGATCCATCTACTACAGGCTTCATTTTCCCGCTGTGGCCAGGGGGGCTTCCATGATAATCGCCGACAGCGATTTCACCTCCAGGGAGATAATGAGACACCTTGGTCTTTCTTCCGTAAGGGTATATCTCTCCTCGCCCTGCAACAGCTCAACCGGCAGCCTGTTCAGGTCGAAGTACTCCCCGGGGGGACGCTACATTATCTGCACCGGGACCATAGAGCCCCGGAAGAACATTGAGGCCCTGCTCCTTGCCTGGCCCGGGGTCAGAAGCGTTCACAGTGACCTCACCCTTGTGGTGGCGGGCAGATGGGGCTGGGGAGACCGCCGCATAAGGGACCGGCTTCTCTCGGAAAAGGGGGTAAGATGGGTGGGCTCCATTCCCGGGGAAGATCTGAACAGCGCCACCGCCGGGGCGGAACTCCTTGTCTATCCATCCCTCTACGAGGGTTTCGGCCTTCCTCCCCTGGAGGCCGCCGCCGCCGGGGTCCCCTTTGTGATAGGGCCCGCGGAAACACTGAGGGAGATATACTCCGAAGTTGCCTCGGGTATCTGCACCGCGGAACCGGATTCCATACGCCGGGGAATACTGGAGGCACTTGACAGCCCCCGGGACCCCGAAGCACTGAGAAGCTTCGCCGGGGGGTTTTCCATGGAAACCATGGCCCGAAACACATGGAACTGCTACAGAAAGGTCCTGAATGAGGATCCTTGAGGTGTACAAAGATGTTTTCCCCGAGGTAAAGGGCGGCATAGAAAGGTACATCCACGACCTTTCCCTCTTCCTGAGGTCCCGGGGACACGATGTGGAGATACTGGTTGCCGGAGGCGGGAGAAGGGAATTAAAGGGCATTCCGGTAACAGGTGTGCCCTCCCCGGGCCGGATACTTTCCAACCCTGTGGCCCCGGGCTATGCAGGGATGATGGCGGGGACCTCCGCCGATGTGGTTCACTTTCACCTTCCCCTTCCCGCGGCGGTTACCGCCTGGCGGATGATCCCCCGTGCCCGCAGGAAGCCCTATGTGGTAACATATCATTCAGACATCGTAAGACAGGCCTTTTTCATGCCGGTTTACGGCCCGGTCCTCCGCCGGTTTCTTCGGGATGCATCCACCGTATTGGCCACATCCGGGGCGTATCTCGCCGGTTCTCCCTATCTCAGCCCCCTTGAGAACACAGAAGTGGTTCCCATCGGCGTCGACCTCACCCGGTTCTCCACCGGGCCATCCAGGGGGGGGAACTACTACCTCTTCGTGGGCAGGTTCAGAAGGTACAAGGGGATAACGGTACTTCTCGAGGCGTGGAAAAGGCTGAAGGACCCTCCCCCTCTTATCATGGCCGGGGGAGGTGCACTTGAGGCAACCATCAGGCGGGAGGCCGGTGAATACCATCTCCCCGTCACCATCCTTACCGATGTCACCGATGACCGGCTCCTGGAGCTTTACAGGAACGCCAGGGCCCTGGTGCTCCCCTCCACCCTCCGCAGTGAAGCCTATGGAATGGTGCAGCTGGAGGCCATGGCCTGCGGAACGCCGGTGATAAGCAGCGATCTGAAAACAGGTGTATCCTGGGTAAACCGGCATGGCGAGACCGGCTACACCTTCCAGACAGGCGATCCTGTCAGCCTCGCCGGGGCGGTGGAAAGGCTGGAGAGCCTTCCGGACAGGGGAGCGGAACTGGGCCGGGGGGCCAGAAAGCGGGCCGAGGAGCACTTCCCCGCGGAAACCCTTTTCGGAAAGGTCGAGGAATGTCTTCTAAGAGCAGCGGGGAACTGACCCTTCTCATTGCCGCCGCGGCGGTTCTCGGCGTTCTTGACGGAATGATACCCAAGCCCCTGCCATTCATGAAACTGGGGCTTGCAAACGTGGCCTCGGTGCTGGCCCTGACAAGGTTCGGCTATCTGAAGACCCTTGAGCTGAATGTGATCCGGGCCGTTGCCGTGGGTCTCATAAGCGGGATGATAGCCACACCGACATTCCTCCTTTCCATAAGCGGAGCCCTGGCCAGCGCCACTGTGATGGCTGCTGTCCAGAGGCTTTTCCGGAACAACGTATCCCTCTGCGGCATTTCCGCCGCCGGCGGGGTGTCTTCACTGTGGGCGCAGCTTCTTGCCGCGGGACTTGTTTTGCATGATATACCGGTCCGTGGCATTCTCATTCCCCTTACCATCTGGGGGATCGTCTCCGGAGTGGCGGTGGGGGCCGCGGCGGCGGGGCTTCGGGACAAAGTGTTCAGAACTGAAGTATTGCAAAGAGCCGCGGGTTAAATTAAGATACCTGTATTGGAAGGAACAAATTGCTGCACGGAAGGTCCAGCGGATTCTGGGTATTCATTGCGGTTGCGGGGATGGTTACCGGAACGGTTTTCGGCGAGGCGGTGAGCGCCCTTCTTCCCGACGGGTCCGTGGCTCTCAGGCAGTTCTTCGGCGGCAGCGCCGAGTTCTCCGTGGGTCCCATCGGATTCGATATTTATATTCTCAGGTTCCAGCTTGCCGAAATAGCAATCAGGATGAACATCATGACCTTCGCCGGTCTGGTTACCGTGGGTGTTCTATACAAGTGGTTCTGACGGAAAGGGAGGGGTCAATTGGGTCGCATAGGAACGCCGGAACTGATCATAATACTTCTGGTCCTGCTTCTTCTTTTCGGAGCAAAAAGGATCCCTGAGATAGCCAGATCCATTGGACGATCCCTGAACCAGTTCAAGAAGGGACTGAAGGACACTGACTTTGACCCAGACGGTGACAACGGCGATGAAGACAAGAACGAAGGGTGATTCATAGATGGCAACCGTAAGCTACAGCGCCAGGGAGATAGACTGCAAGCTTGTTTACGCCGGGCCTGGTCTGTCGGGAAAAACGACCAACGTTAAATACATTCACAGTCAGGTGGCAGCTGATTCAAGGGGAAAGCTCATTTCCCTCGCCGCCGGGAACGAGAGAACGCTTTTCTTCGATTTCCTTCCCCTTGACTCAGGAGAGATCAACGGCTTCAAGATACGCCTCCACCTCTACAGCGTTCCCGGGCAGGCAATGTACTCCGACAGCAGGCGGCTGATCCTCCAGGGGGTGGACGGGATAGTCTTCGTCGCCGACTCCCAGGAGTTCAGGATGGACGCCAACATTGCAAGCCTGAGAGACCTGAAGGAAAACCTCAGGACCCAGAAGAGAAAGGGCGTCAGCCTTGTTCTTCAGTGCAACAAGCGTGATCTTCCCGATGCGGTGCCTGTTTCCACCATCGTCTCTGAGCTGGGGCTCTCCAGGGTTCCCTGTCTCGAGGCGGTGGCCTCCGACGGCAGGGGTGTCTTCGAAACCCTCAGAAGGGTGAGCCGAATGGTCATTGCCCGTCTTCACAGACAGTTCGAACTTCTGGAAGGAAGGGCCTGATGTCTGAATCTCTTGTTGACCTGCTCCTGGTCAGGCTGGGACGGGAGGAGGAGAAAAGAAAGGTCCTGAAGCTTCTCATCACAAGCCTTGACCTTTCCGTTTCCGATGCAGAGAACGCAGTGAACAACTCCCCCTCGGTGATCCGCGAAGCGGTCCCCATGGGGGAGGCAAGGGCAATACAGAAGGACCTCTACCCCTACATCGACCTTCTCCCCAGGCTCGACTCCGAGGAAGCGGCGGAGGAGCCGCCCGTTGAACCCCCCGGGGAAGACTACGACATCCCTGAAGACCCCCCTGAAGAAGAGGAATCCTCCGAGGAGGAGGACGAAGACGAAGAAGAGTACGACGACTACGACGACCAGACGGACTCCCCCGAGGAATCCATACTCATAACATCCGCCAGCGACGAAATACGGGCCACCAACCGCTGCCATATCTGCGGCCGCACACCCACCGACGGCGAGAAGCTGGCCCCGTGCAGGACCTGCTCGGAACTCACATGCCGGGAATGTTTCGACAGGATCGCCCATGTGTGCAGCAAGTGCGCCGCCTCGGGCAAATCAATAGAACACGCCAACGAGGGAGTGATGCCCGAGAAGGAAGAGGGGCTCGTTTTCGATTCCGACGGCGAACAGACCCCCGAAGAGACCTCCCGCCGGGGGCCCCTTCGCTATGTGCTCACTGGCCTTGTTTTCATAGCCGCCCTTGCGGCTGTTTTCTACTTCATGGATCCAATGGGGCTCTTCTCCGGCACCCCTGTCACCGTGAGCGCGCCATCCGATACCCTGGAAGCAGTAACTGCAGCCGAAGACACACTCACGGCGGACACAGCCTTCACTCCGGAAACCCCGGACACGCTCCAGGTCCAGGAAACACCTGCAGATCCCCAGGAGGATCCCTTCGCCCTGGGAAACCTCACGCTGGCGGGTGATTACACCGGCATCCAGGACCCTCCTCCGGTGTTCTTCCATGGCTCCGCCCCCCGGGAAACAGGTGCCGAGGTCCTTCGCACACACTCCGGGATCCTCGAGGAACATCTCTCCATCATTGCCGCGGCTTCCAGTGTCGAGCTCTCCAGCGCCGCCATGCTTGTCTTTCACGACTCCACCTGTGTTCTGGTGATGGCCATAAATCACCCCGAGGAGATGGAGAACAGGCTGGACCTGCTTAGAAGGACCGCCCAGTGGCTGGCCCCCACCCGGGTGGGACAGCTGGTTCTCTACTACAGGGAGAACAGGTTCCAGGAAACCCTTCTGATGAGCCTTGCCGCTCCATCCTTCCAGGATGTTCAGGGTGTTCTCAGTCCCGGTCAGTTCCAGAATTACCTCGGATATCGCGAGGATTGCTGGGAGTTCATATCCGGGCCTGTGTCACAATGGCTTACTGATATCCAGTAGCTGCATACCACAAAACAACGGGAGTTCGTAAGTCAATGGCTTCAAAGAAAGAACGGAAACTTGTCATCATAGAGTCTCCGGCGAAGGCCCGCAGCCTCAGGAACTATCTTGGCAAGGGATGGGATGTCGTGGCCTCAAACGGACATGTGAGGGACCTTCCCCTGAATCGAATAGGTGTCAATCTCACCACCATGGAACCCACATACACGGTACTTCCCCAGAAGAGGAGCGCAGTGGCGAAGCTGCGGAAGACCGCCGAGGGCTACAGCGAGATCTACCTTGCCGCCGACCCCGACAGAGAAGGCGAGGCCATCTGCTGGCACGTTTCCATGCTCCTCCAGGCGAAGGAAAGGAACTTCAGGAGGATACGGTTCAACTCCATTACCAGGGAGGCCGTAACCGCCGCAGCCAGGTCCGCCACGGACATAGACATGGACCTCGTCAACGCCCAGCAGGCAAGAAGGGTCATGGACAGGCTTGTGGGCTACAGAGTAAGCCCCTACCTGTGGAGAACTGTGGGGAAGGGGCTCAGCGCCGGCAGGGTACAGACCGTCGCGCTCCGGATGATAGTGGAGAGGGAAAAGGAGATAAACAGCTTCATTCCCCGTGAGTACTGGCCGGTCACAGCGGAATTCACTCAGAATGGCAACAGTTTCTCTGCCAGGCTTCACAGGGACAGGGGCAAAAGGGCCGACGGCGACAGGTACTCGCCCCCGGACGGCGCCACCGCCGGCGGGATAGTGGAGAGGGCAAGATCGGCAAAGTGGCGGATCTCCTCAGTGGAAGAGAAAAAGAAAAACAGGAAACCCGCCCCCCCCTTCATAACCAGTTCACTCCAGGTAACCGCTTCCTCAAGGCTCTCCATGTCCCCCTCGGCCACCATGAGGATCGCCCAGGACCTCTACGAGGGATTCGAGATCGGCGGCGAGAACACCGGCCTCATAACCTACATGAGGACCGATTCCGTGCGAATCGAACCATCCGCCATCGAGTCATGCCGTGAATACATCACAGAGCGCTGGGGAAAGAAGTATCTCGCTGACAAGCCCAGGCGTTTCCGCTCCGCGGGAAGCGCCCAGGACGCCCACGAGGCAATAAGACCAACCGATGTCCGGATCACCCCTGAACAGCTTCGCGGTGTCCTCGAGCCGGGTCATCTGAAGCTCTATACCCTCATCTGGAACAGGTTCACCGCAACCCAGATGACCGACGCCGAGATCGCTGAAACCATCGTCATGGCCACGGGAGAGGACCTCGTCTTCATGGCTTCCGGCCAGAAGATCATAGAGGAGGGGTTCTCGGTGGTTGACCCCGGCCAGCTCAAGGTAACAATGGAGATCCCCCACCTTGAAGAGGGCCCGGTGGAACTGGCCGGCGTTCAGACCGAGCAGAAGTTCACCAGACCCCCGGCGAGGTTCTCCGAGGCTACACTTGTTTCAGAGATGAAGAAAATGGGCATCGGCCGGCCTTCCACCTATGTTTCCATCATAGGTACCCTGAAGAAGAGGGCCTATGTGGAACTGAAGGAGAAGAAACTCATCCCCACCGAGGTGGGAATGATCACCACCGATCTTCTCGTTCGGCTGTTCCCCCACATTTTCAAGGTGGATTTCACCGCCAGCATGGAGGATCTCCTCGACGAGATAGCCGCCGGCAGAAAATCATACACAGAGGCCGTTTCCCAGCTTTACACACCCCTGGCGGCTTCCATCGAAGAGGCCATGCGAAGGCTTCCCGAGATCAAGGCATCCCTGGTCAGGGAAACCCAGGAGGAGTGCCCCGAGTGCGGCAGGAAGCTTGTGGAGAAAATGGGCAAGTTCGGGCGATTCCTGGCCTGTCCCGGATTTCCTGACTGCAGGTACACCAGACCCATGGAGGAGAACGACGACCCGGCACCCGAGGGAGCCGTCTGTCCCGAGTGCGGCGGGGGTCTCACCGTGCGGAAAGGCCGCTACGGAAGGTATGTGGCATGCTCCGCGTCCGGTTGCAGCTACACCGGTCCTGTACCCGCCGGGGTAGGGTGTCCAGCCACGAAATGCACCGGCGAGCTGGTGGAAAGAACCACGAAAAGAGGCAAGCTTTTCTATTCCTGCAGCCGTTATCCCGACTGCGACTACGCCATGTGGAACCAGCCTCTTGACCGAAGCTGTCCCCGATGCGGATTCCCGCTGCTGGAGCGGAGGAAGAAGGGAGTGTACTGCCCGAATTGCAGGAAGAAGATAGACTGATCATCGAGGCCTTCCACGACGAGCTTCTTCATGGCAGGGGGCTGTCACCCCTCACCGTGCGGGCATATACTTCTGAACTGACCGCCTTCGTCGAAAGCCAGCGGTCCTTCCTGAATGGTTTCAACGGTGAAAGCATTCGCGGCTACATGATGGAAAGGGCGGCGAAGGGGCTTTCCAGAAGGAGTCTTGCCAGAATGGTCAGCTGCTTCAGGACCTTTTCCTCCTGGATGTTCGAAACGGGAAGATCATCCAGCGACCTGTCGCGGACACTGAAGCTTCCCAGGGTATCCCGGGGGCTTCCGGGCTTTCTGGGAATAGGAGAGGTAAGGAGCGTTCTGGATTCATTCGACACGGAAACCACCCTGGGCATCCGGAACCGGGCGGTTCTGGAGGTTCTTTACGGAACGGGGCTCAGGGCTTCGGAAACCGCTTCTCTGACACTGGCCGGCACCGACACCGCCGAGGGTCGGGTCACGGTGATGGGGAAGGGCAGGAAGGAACGGATAGTTCCCATCCCCGATGGTTCCCGGGCCAGGATAGGGAAATGGCTTGAACACAGATGTGAGTTCATCAGGGGAGAGGACCCCGGCGTGCTTTTCCTCAGCGTAAGGGGAAGAAAGCTGGATCCAAGGGACATTCAGCGGATAGTCGCCTCCGGTGTGATGAACGCCGCCAGGGCAGCCGGGGCAACCCCCCATACCTTCCGCCACAGCTTCGCAACCCACCTGCTCAACGCCGGCGCCGACATAAGGACAGTTCAGGAACTGCTCGGACATGCCGGGATAGGAACGACACAGGTATACACACATCTTACCACCGACAAGCTGAAGGGCATTTATATGAAGACTCATCCCAGGGGGAAAAAGTGAAGTACAAGGATCTTCTCACAACGGACAGGCTGATAGCCGCAGGGGCAGCGGTGGCAGCCTTCCTGGTTTACATCATCACACTTGCCCCTTCAGTAAGTTTCTGGGACAGCGGTGAATACATAACCTGTTCATGGGTGGCGGGTATTCCCCATCCCCCGGGGGTTCCCTTTTTCGTCCTCCTCGGGAGGGTGAGCACCATACTCTTCTCCTTCATACCATCTGTGGCAGCCAGGGTAAACCTCATGTGCGCCCTTGCCGGTTCGGTGACCATAGGCCTTATCGCAAGACTCGTTCAGCGCTGGTGCATACGCATGGATTTCCAGAGCTGGCTCTACAGGCCCGTATCAGCAGCGGGAGCACTACTGGCAGCTTTCAGCTACACCGTCTGGAGGAACAACAACGCAACTGAGACCTATGCCATGGCCGGCCTGCTCGGGGTCCTGATTCTGTGGACCTTCGATATCTGGCTGGAAAGACGCCTGGCTGGAAAGCCCGCGGGAAGACAGCTGCTCCTCACCGGGTATCTCATGACCCTTTCAATAGGCAACCATCTCAGCGCACTGATAGTAGTGGGACCCATCGCGGCAATGTACATACTCTACGCCTTCAGGAAAAAGGCCTTCGAATGGAGGTCACCGGGATTCATAATGATGTTCCTCGGGCTTATGGTCCTGGCCTTCAGCGTTCACCTCTACATGCCCCTGAGGGCAATACAGGATCCGGAGATCAACGAGACCGACCCCTCCCGCTGGACGGAATTCAGGGAGGCCCTCGAGAGGAAACAGTACGGCCAGGTGTCCATACTGGAAAGAAAGGGCCCCTTCATGGATCAGCTGGGGCTTTACAGGGAATACCTCTCCTGGCAGGTCGGCAAACCGGAAGCCTGGACCGGGCCCATGGGCATCGCCGGAGGGGCGGTATGGGCCTTCCTCTGGCTTGCCCTGGCCATGCTTACCGTTACCGGGCTCATAGCCATGGGAGCCAGGAGAAGGGACCTTCTGGTCCTCGTGGGGCTAACCTTCTTCATGGCGAGCTTCGCCTTCGTGGTGTATCTGAATTTCAAGACCGGCCCGGAGGGCACCATGTCCGGCGAGGTCCGCGAAAGGGACTACTTCTTCGGGGCGTCATTCATATTCTTCGCGGTGCTGGCCATGATCGGCGCCGGTTCCCTCTTCGCCAGGGCAAAGACCGCCATGGGCAGGAATGCAGCCTGGGGGCTTCTGGCATTCCCTGTCATTTCCCTTTTCGCCAACTGGCACATGTGCGACCGCTCGGGTGATTATGTGGCCAGGGATTACGGCATCAACCTCCTTGAATCCTGTCCCCCGAACGCCGTGATCATCACCAACGGCGACAACGACACCTTCCCTCTGTGGTTCGCCCAGGGTGTCCTCGGCGTGAGGCGTGACGTGCTGATTTCGAACCTCAGCCTCATGAACACAAGATGGTACATGGAACAGCTGGTCGAGGCTGATCCCGGCCTTCTCAGCTACACAGAGGAGGTAAGGGAATCCATACAGCCGGTCTTCATCTGGGGACCGAACTTCTTCCATGTGACCAGAAGCGGTCTTCCGGAAACCTCCGGAATCGACAGGGCAACCCTCGACCAGACCTTCAGCAATGCCTGGCCATGGACCATGACCAGGGATTCCCTGGCGATTACCGTTCCGAACATGGGCAGGGGCAACCAGGGTTCCATCCCGATGCAGGACCTCCTTCTCATCAACATGCTCAGGAACCAGGAGATTCACGGAAGAGAGATAATGATAGCCGGCACCGTTTCCGGGGAGAACAGGCAGTATGTGGAGGACTACCTTCAGATGCAGGGGATAACCTTCAGGGTTTCCGGGGCTCCGGTGCTGGAGCTTGTGGACACCGAAAGGGGCTTTGCCCTCTCCGAGGAGTATCTGATAACAGGCCTTGACGATCCCGGCGTTTACAAGGATGACCAGGCGGTTCAGATAGCAAGGAACTATGTAAGCAGCTACACCAGGCTCGCAGCCCAGTATCTGGCCCAGGGTGATCCGGTGATGACCGGGATCTGCCTCGACCGGGCCGAGTACATATTCTCGGCAATGCCCGGGGAATGGCTGCTCATCATGCCCAGCTTCGTAATGCTGAAGTCCAGGCTTCTGATGGGAACCCATGGTACCGAGGCCGCCAGACAGTATGTGATGGAATCCGCCGCCTACATGGAGAACCTCGCCGCCGCCACCGGGACCAGGGACCTCACCGCCACCATCACACAGCTGGCCGCCGTGGCCCGTGAGTTCGAACAGGCTGAAGCCTTCAGCGCCGTTATAGACTCCATAAGCGACGGCTCACCGGAGCAGGAATGGATAAGGATAGAGGCCGCACTGGCCTTCGGCGATTACATCACCGCCAGGGAGGTTCTCCGGGTCACCGGTGAGGGGATCGAGGATCAGGAGCTTCACAGCCTCATGGAATCCACCGTAGACCGCCACACCATCCACAGCCCCTACAGTTCCGGGCTCAACATCATGGACACCGCCCTGGCGGGAGTCATAGGCAGCATGGATCAGAACAGCCCCGGCCTCCAGTGGATGGCCGACATACGAACAGCTGACATTCTCACTGAAATGACCGGTCTGGCATCCATGGGCGAGGTAATGGCTGCGGTATCCATGGGCAGCATCATGGCCGAGGTCGTCACCGATGGCGGGGGCCCTGTGATAAGCGGACTGGCGGAGAAATTCGCCGGGGATCCCGATGGAGCGAAAAGGACAGCGCTCTGGTACATCCTTTCCATGGACACTTTCTCCCCGGCTGCCAGGGCGGTGCTTCTGACTGACATCGGACAGGGGGAACTCGCCTACAACATACTTGTTTCCGAAACGGGCATGGCTCATTCCACCGCCCTTGAGGCAGCAGGTCTGAATTAGATTCTACCGGCACCAAGCCGGGGAAGGACGAATATGGAACTCAGATCCACCACCGTTCTAGGTATCGTAAGAAACGGCAGGGCGGCAATGGCAGCCGATGGCCAGGTCACCCTTGGCGACACCATACTGAAAATGACCGCCAGAAAGATCAGGCGTCTCTGCGACGGCACTGTCCTTGTGGGGTTTTCCGGAGCCGGCGCCGACGCCTTCGCCCTGGTGGAGCGCCTCGAGGAAAAGCTGGAAACCTTCAGGGGCAACCTCCCCAGGGCATCCGTAGAGCTTGCCAGGGAATGGAGGGCGGACAAGTACCTGAGGGAACTGAACGCCATGATAGCAGCGGTGGACAGCAGGCACGCCCTGATAATCGGAGGCTCCGGGGAAGTTGTCGAATCCCCCGACGGCATCGTTTCAGTGGGTTCAGGTTCACCCTATGCCATTGCCGCCGCCAGGGCCCTCGACCGCCATACTCGAATGGGGCCTTTGAAGCTGGCCAGGGAATCCATTGAAATTGCATGCGACATCTGTATCTACACAGGTGGTGAGGTGCAGTCGGAGGAAATATGCGTTCCGGAGTGAAGACACCAGCGGAGATAGTGAGCTGGCTCGATAAGCACGTCATCGGACAGGACGACGCAAAACGAACTGTATCCATTGCCCTGCGCAACAGATACAGACGAAGGCTCGTTGAGGAGCCCATGCGCTCCGAGATCTACCCCAGCAACCTCATCATGATGGGACCCACCGGCGTGGGCAAGACCGAGATCGCCAGGAGGATAGCCGGTCTTTCCGGGGCCCCCTTCGTTAAGGTCGAGGCCACCAAGTACACCGAAACGGGGTATGTGGGCCGGGATGTGGAGGGTATCATACGGGACCTCGTCCGGGCGGCGGTTCAGCTTGCCACGGCGGATGCCCGCCGCGATAAGGTCCACGATGCTGAAAAAAGGGTCAGGACAAGGCTTCTGGACACAATAAGGTCATCGGGCGGGGATCTCGGGTCCCCCGAGGCGGTGGAGGTACTCCTCGACAGGGGACACTTCGAGGAAATGGAGATAGAACTCGCCGTAACCGAGAAGGCCATGGGAGTCGAGGTATTCCCCATGATCCCCGGTCAGGGCTTCGACAATCAGATGAACGATCAGATGAAAAAAATGCTCGAGAAGGTCATCGGTAAGCGCCGGAAAAAGATACGCATCACCGTGGCGGATGCCAGGAAGAAGCTCTTCGACGAGGAGATGGAAAGGATACTCGAGGGGGGAGAGCACATACAGGAAGGTCTCAGACTGGCCCAGGAAGAGGGCATAATCTTCATCGACGAGATAGACAAGATCATCGGTTCCGAGGGTGGAAGCGGGCCGGATGTTTCGAGAATGGGTGTTCAGAGGGACCTGCTTCCCCTTGTTGAGGGCAGCGTGGTATCCACCAGGTACGGTCCGGTGAAAACCGACCATATGCTTTTCATCGCCGCGGGAGCCTTTCACGGAAGCAGCCCCGCGGACCTTATCCCGGAGCTTCAGGGCAGGTTTCCCCTGAGGGTATCCCTGGATCCCCTCTCAGGGGAGGACCTCCTCAGGATACTCACCGAACCGGAAAACTGCATTCTTGACCAGTATCTGGGGCTTCTGGCCGCCGACGGGCTTTTCCTCTCCGTTGATGACAGGGCCAAAAGGGAGATCGCGGAAACCGCCCGCTACCTTAATGAGGAGAAAGAGGATATCGGTGCCAGAAGGCTTCGCTCCGTTCTTTCCTACCTGCTGGATGAGTATCTTTTCGGTGCCCCGGACCTCATCAGCGGCCGGGCAAGGCTAACGGGCAGGAAAGCTTCGGACAGGCTTTCCATGCTGGTTGAAAGAAGCGGCGAAGAAGGTTATATATTATGATTACGTTGACCTTGAATCAAGAGAGGGGGGAAGATGCACAGGTCCGGAAATGAGATAGCCTACAAAATAGTCTATTACGGTCCCGGGCTTTCGGGAAAAACCACCAATCTCCGGGGGATCAGGGACCTCATCGCCCCTGAGAACCGCGGGCGTCTCGTAACCCTCTGCACAAGGTGTGAAAGAACCGTATTCTTCGATTTCCTCCCGGTGAATTTCGCCAGGATAGGGGACACACGACTGAAGCTTCATCTCTATTCCGTTCCCGGTCAGGCCTATTATGCCCTCAGCAGAAGGGTGATACTCGACGGCGTTGATGGCATCGTATTCGTGGCCGACAGCCAGAAGGAAAAGGCCGAAGCCAATCTGAACACCGTTGACGACCTCGAGCACAATCTGAAGAGCTATGGTCTCGACATGTCCATGATCCCCATTGTTCTCCAGTTCAACAAGCGTGACCTCCCGGGGATCATGTCCACGGAAGACATGAACACCGACCTCAACCGGTTTGGCTGGCCTACCGTGGATTCCGTGGCCATAGGCGGAAGCGGCCCCGCGGAAACCCTGAAAATCATTGCCACCAAAATAGCCAAGCGCCATGCGCGCATCGGCTGATCCCCAGAACAAAACCGGAACGGTACTGATTCTCCTGCTTCTCATGGCGGGGGGGTATCTTTTCCGAATGGTCTTCGCCGGCGCCGTCATGCCTCCACCGGCTCGAATGCAGGGTGAAACCACCCAGGCCTACAGATACACATCAATGATCTCAGGCGGCGTCGGCATCCCCTCCCTGGACACGCTGGTAATGAGGCCACAGGGTTTCAACACCGGAGAGAACTCCATATTCCAGGAGTACCTGGCCGGCGGTCTGCACAGGGTGGTCGGCGGGGATCTCCACAGCTTCCTGAACTTCTTCTCCCGGATGTTCCCCCTTTTCCTCCTTCCGGTGATCTTTTACTGGATGGCCGGCCTGGGGTACTCCTGGCCCGAATCGGTGTTCGGCGCGGCGCTCTACGGTGTTTTCCTCCCCGCCCTCCTCAGAACGAGGGGAGAAAGCCTTTACAGGGAAACCGTGGCGCTGCCCCTCATACTCCTGGCCCTTATGCTGGCGGACCTCGCTCGGGGCAGGAAGGGGCGTGAAGAGCTCCTCACCGCAATGGCCGGGGCCCTTGTGTTCCTGGCGGCCCTGGCTGCCTGGAAGGTTACCGGTTTCCTCTCGTTCCTTCTGTTCCTCTGGTTCGCCTTCAGCAAGGCCTCGCCCCGGACCGTTCTGCCCTACGCCTTCGTACAGGTCCTGGGGGCCTTCGCCCTGTCCCACATGAGACACGACGGCGCATTGCTTTCACCCGGCACGATAATGGCGGCGGGGGCGGCATTCAACGCGGTTCTCCCCATTGCTGCCGTGAAGTGGACCTCACTGGCAGCTTCCCTGACCGTTCCACTGCTGTCCTCCCCCAGGGCCACCGGTCATGTGGCGGCGGTCATCGGGGCTAAACTCCGCTTTTTCTTCTCCCATCCCGGGGACCCGGCACTGCTTTCTCCCGACGCCAGGCTGTTCTGGGTCAGCGGCTACACCAGCCCCTCTGCGGCACAGGCGGTGTTCCTCTTCGGGACAGCCTTCCTACTCGCCGCCGCGGGCTTCAAAAGCTTCAGGAAGAGAACCGGTGGAACCCTGCTTTTCTGGCTTTTTCCCGCGTCCCTGGCCGGCTATCTTTTCTTTGACAGGCTTCATGTGCTCCTTGCCGCGGGGATCATTCCCATTGTAATATCCGCCATGCGGGGCAACCGATATCTCCTCACCGGGGCGATGCTCGTTTTCGGAGCCCATTCGATGTACGCCCCCTGGTTCGCCGGGGTCCTATCCGGCGCAGGCCTGGAAATGGAGAGCCGGGCCTCCCTTCTCAACGACGTTGAGCTCGACGGCCTTCTGGAATGGGCGGAGGATTCCCGGGGAACCGTGCTTTCATACTGGCACATTTCAGGCCTTCTTTCCGCATACGCCGGAACCCCGGTGGTAACCCACACATTCTTCGAGAACCAGGAGAACCGTGAGACCATTCAGGAGTTCGCCGTGAAGATGTTCCGTCCCCCGGAGGAGATGATAAGCTTCATGGACGAAAAAGGGGCGGACTTCCTTGTATATCAGGCTGATTTCGTTTTCGACAGGTCGCCCGAGGGGCTTCTTTACCTTGCGGGACTCACCGAGGTCCCCGACGGCTGTCTGGCGGTGAGGCTTCACTACTATCCGGAATCCCTGGAAGGTCTCTGGCCGGTTTGGCAGGGACCCTCCCTGAGGGTCTTCTCCCGTTCGCCCTCCGGCGACCCGCTTCCCCGTCAGGTATTGTGGGAGGCCAGGTACGGAACATTCCTGAACACCGGTGAAATGGCGCTGGCTGCTGTGAGCTCCCCGGTGGAGACCGGTCTGTTCCTGGCGGATGCAGGAATGTCCATGGGTGATCCGCAGCGGATCTCAGCGGGACTGCTTCTCCTGTCATCCCGGAGCGGGGAGGTTCCAGGAGACGCCTCCATAGAGCTACTTCAGCGCCTCCTGATGGCACACCTCTCAGGAGACTATGATATGGAGTGCCTCGAGGAGGATTTCGAGACATACCTCCGGGCCTGGGGGCCCGACCCGGAACTGCGACTGGACCTTGTAAGGCTTCTCAGGAACGCAGGGATGGAGAGCAGGGCTGAACACCATATCGGTATACTGGAAAACATGGGAAGGGGGAACCGATGATCTTCTGGAAAATGAGTGGGGCCGGCAACGATTTCATAATGACCGACAACAGGACCGGCCGCCTCACTCCGCTGCTTACACGGGATTACATCGCATCCCTCTGCAGAAGGGGTCTTTCCGTGGGCGCCGACGGCCTGATCGAGGTCAGGGAGAGCACCGGATACCCATTCAGGATGAAGTACTACAACTCCGACGGCGGACAGGCGGACATGTGCGGCAACGGCGCCAGGTGCATATGCAGGTTCGCCCTTGAACTGGGTCTTGTGAAAATGGGGGAGGAGTTCTCCTTCCAGAGCGACGCCGGTGTTCACCGGGGGCTGGTCACCGGTCACACCGAGTCCCGGATATGGATGACCGAACCGGTTCTCCACTACACCGATGAAGCAATTGAGGCCGGGGGAGAGTCCATACGGGCGGGTTACGCGGACACCGGGGTTCCCCACGCGGTGGTTCTGGCCGACAGCCTGGAAGACGGCTCATTCGAGGCGCTTGCCCCGGTGATAAGGGCACACCCTGTTTTCGGCAAAGAGGGCGTGAATGTGAACTGGATAGTGGAAGGCCCTGGTGGAACCCTTCTCATGCGCACCTGGGAGAGGGGAGTGGAGGGCGAGACCCTTGCCTGCGGTACAGGCGCCGTGGCCTCCGCCATCATCGCCTCTGAAAGACTTGATTCCGTGAAATTTCCTGTTAGAATAGGTGTGCGCAGCGGCCTAGTGCTCACCGTGGGGCATGACGGCTCCGGATGGTGGCTTCAGGGACAGGCCAGGTTTATATACCGGGGGGAGATCCTCCCCTGATGAACAGAGCGGGCATAACTCAGTTGGCAGAGTGTCAGCTTCCCAAGCTGAATGTCGCGGGTTCGATCCCCGTTGCCCGCTCCATTCCTCCGGGGTCACCATGACTATCATCCTTGTTCTTTTTACACTCCTGTCAGCCCCTTCCAGTGAAGACATCTGGCAGCTCCGGGCGGGTGTTCCAACACCGTCGCACCCGTCGGTCCCCGGTGGATCCGCCTACCTGATGGCCGTTCTCGGCCTGAGCGGAACAATGACACACGCAGAAGTCAGGGCCGGTGTTGTGGCCGGACACACCTCCCTGGTGGTTCCCCTTGCCGCGGGACTCGTTTCAAGGGGCGAGACATGGGCGGCTGAACTGTACTGGAACAGCACCAACGACCCACCGGCAACCCGCAGCGAGCTTCTGGCGGCCCTTGCCTGGTATGGCCGGTTCCATCTTTATCCTGTCATGGCCTCATCCCCGCCTGTACCGGCGGACATGGAGGGAAAGCTCCACAGCGACCACTGCGCAGCCATCTGCGCCATCGGCTGGATGTCTCCCAGGGAAAACGGCCTTTTCCAGGGAGAGGACCTGATCTCCCCCGGTGATCTACGCCGGCTTTCAGGGTTCTTCCCCGGGGTGGATCCCGCAGGGGGACCCATCGGCGTTTCCCGTCTGGATCTTCTCTTCAGGAATGAGGGGGGCTCCGGTGAACGCTGAGCATCCGGGAACCCTCGAAGCCGCCCTGGACATGATAAGGCGTTCCCAGGAGGACATGCCCATGATCCCGGCAATGGTTTCCTGGGTTCGAATAATACTGCTTCCGTTGTGCGTGTGGTGCGGCTGGACCAGCAACTTCACCGCCATGTTCTGGCTTTGTCTGATAGCCGCTTCAAGCGACTATTTCGACGGCTGGACAGCCAGAAAAATGAAACTCTCCTCAACACCGGGCAAGACCCTGGACATGCTGGCGGACAAACTCTTCCTCTCTGTGATGCTCATTCTGCTCTCCAGGACCGGCATCATCGAACCCGTTCTCATGCTGATTCCGGCCTGGTACCACATAGGCGTGGTTCTGGGGCTTCTCATAGTATCATGGAGCATACGCATTCCCGTGGTGGCCATCACCACCAGCGAAAGGCTGACCATCATACTCAGCTACATACTTGTGGTTACCACCGCCGGGTCACTGGCCTATCAGGACAAGAGCATCTTCGGAAAGATCAGCTTCATTGCTTCCATGTGCTCTCCGGCGGCTGTGCTTCTTGGAACGGTGAGCTATTTCCGGCTGTCCCGAAGACTCATCCAGAGGTACATGAAATGATCACCATTCTCCTTGCGATACTCGCCGGGCTGTCACCGCTGGAACTGGAGAACCTGGGCCTGCTTCCCCAGGCCGGGGCAGCCTGGCAGGAAAGCGGATCCATAAACGGTCAGACCAGGATCATGGGCCGCCTGCTGGAGGATGCCATATACGCCGGTCACGGCCAGAGGGCCTGGATACTCGTTCAGGAGCTGGAAACGGTCTGCGCCGACACTGAACTGGTGAATTTCTGGAGGGCACGCATCGCCTGGAGCGCGGGCCTTCCTGTCTACGCCGCCTCTCTGCTCGACCTGATCGATTCCGGCGACCCCTGGCTTGATCACAGAGCCGCGGGGCTGGCAGCCCTCTACAGAGAGGACGGCGAAAGGGCGATACTCGAGCTTCTTCAGTCCATCGCCTCGGCATCCACCATAAGAAGGAAGTTCTACAGCGCCATCGATCTCTGTTCAGCCTACCTGAACACCGGCAGGTACGAGGAAGCCCTGGCCCTGTCCAGACTTCTTGTCTTTCACTTCCAGGGTGATCCCATCGCCGGGGTGATGCACGGCCTGTGCCTGCACTGCACCGGAAGACACAGCCAGGCGTACACCGTGCTGGAAGGAATAAGGGGGAAAGGCGCCGGGGCGGAAAGCCTTGCCGCAGCCCTCATGGAGGGATTCGAGCAGTGAGACTATTCAGAAAGCTATTCAAAGGCAGAATAAGCGCCAGGGTCTCCGCCGGGTGGAACGAGTTCACCTTTCCAGGTGACATAATCAACCCCTCGGCGGTTGGAGTGTTCGCTCCTCCCGGTGTGTCGGGAATATGGTCCGGGGTTTACCTGGCAAGGGCCCTGCAGGAGTCCTACGGCGAATCAAGGGTTCATTTCATAGCCCACAGGGATTTCTCCGGCATTGCGGGTTTCCTGCCATGGAAACCGGAGGTCCACATATACGACGGCGACCCGGGCACCACAGAACCGGAGGTCCCCCCGGGGCTCCTGGTATTCGCCGCAGAACCCGGGGATGACCTGCTGAGATTCGTGGAGAGAACGGAACCCTCCGCCTGTGTTTCCACCGGTGACCATCCCTCGGTGAACCTCAGGGTAAAGACCGGGGAGGCCCTCTTTCCCGGCTCCATCTGCTCCATGATGTCCGTTCTGGACCTTAAACCGGTACCGGGCTGGATCCCTGAAACTCCGGCCATCCTCTCGGAGAAGGCTTCGGCCATCCTGTCTCCCGTTTCTCACAGAACCCTTCCATACATACTGGCCACCGAGGGTGCTGCGGGGATACTTGAACGAAGAAGGGCTGAGATACCACTGAAGGTTGTGATAACCGACGGAAAGAATCCAGGGATACCCCCGGAAACCGACAATGTTATCCTGGCGGCAATGGTGGCTGGCGCCTCGGCGGTGGTTACCACCGGGAGGGATCTGTGGATACATGCGGTGGCCCTGGGCGTTCCCGTTATAGCCCTTGACCGGAAGGGTGAGTTCACCGGGTGGAACAGCACTCCGGCCAGGGGGGAGACACAGTTCCTGGAACAGTGGGCTTCACTGATACGCAGGGGCTGGTAGAACGGGGTGACATGAAAAAAGTGATCACATATGGAACATTCGATCTCTTCCACATAGGGCATCTCAATATGCTGAAACGGGCAAGGGAGCTTGGTGACCATCTCACAGTGGCTGTGTCCACCGACGACTTCAATGCGGGAAAACACAAACAGTGCGTCTATCCCTATGAGCACAGGGCCAGGATAGTGGAGGCCATAAGATATGTGGACCTGGTCATTCCCGAGGAGAGCTGGCAGCAGAAAACACAGGATGTCAGGGAACACGGCATAGATGTTTTCGTGATAGGGGATGACTGGGAGGGCGAGTTCGACTTCCTCAGGGATCTCTGCCGGGTTATCTACCTTCCCAGGACACAGAGCATATCCACCACGGAAATAAGGGACATCGTTAAGAAGGGCCGGACCATAGGGGAATGAGGCTTCTCTTCTACCTTTCCAAGCTCTACTCCATACCGGTGGTGCTTCCACTTTTCCGGGAGGCCCGCCGGCGGGGCATACCCCAGTGCGTTCTTGCAAGTGAAAAGGTACGCCGGGCACTGGCCGGGGAGGGGGATTCCCCCGCCGTCCTCGATGGCACCCGGGAAGCCTCTGCCTTCCAGCCTGACTTCGTTCTCTGTCCTGGCAATTTCGTTGACTGGAGGCTGCCGGGGCTCAAGGTGGAGCTCTTCCACGGGATAGGGGTGGAGAAGCCTTCCCATTACAGGATAAGGCACTTCTTCGACATCTACCTCACATCGGGACCGGCGGTGACCCGGCGGTTCGAGGCCCTCCGCCGCAGACACCGGTATTTCGCGGTTTTCGAAACGGGATGGCCGAAGATCGATCACATAGTGAACTATGATGCCGCAGGCCTCCGGGAAAGGATGGGGGTGACCCCGGGGCAGAAGGTAGTACTCTACGCCCCGACCCACAGCAGGACCATGGAGTCCGCCGGGGAGATGATCCCTGCGCTGGAAACCCTGATGAGACCCGGAGAGGTATGGTTCTGCAAGCCCCACGAGTTCATGGACAGGGAGCTTCTTGAAGGGCTTCAGAGACAGAATGTACGTATGGCTGAGCACTACGACATCACACCGCTGCTTCATCTTGCGGATGTCCTGGTCTCGGACACATCCTCGGTGATATATGAGTTCATGGTGCTGGACAAGCCGGTGGTGACACTGCGCACCACCGGGAATGGCGACAAGGGAGTGGACGTTGCCTCTCCGAATGAACTGAGGGGTGCCATAGACAGGTCCCTCAGTCAGCCCGGGGAGTTCTCCGAACAGAGGAGGAAACACATAAGCAGGGTGAATCCCGTGGTTGACGGCTCCATTTCCTCATCGATCCTCGACCTTCTCGCCTCGATGGACCCAGGGGTTCCTCCCGGCTCCGGGAGAAAACCCCTCAATCTTTTCCGGAAGATGCAGATACTCTACCACAGCCGGTTCAGGAAGGGCTACATGAGATGAAGATCGTTTTCCTTTTCATAAACGGCCTGCATCAGCTCTTTCACTCCGCCATGACGGCCATGGAACTGGGACTGATCCAGGATGGCGTTCTCTGCCTCTCCTGCAACGATGAACACACCGAGGAACTGGAACGGATAAGACAAAGATGCCCGGGAACCGCCACCGGGATAGTACAGGCGAAGCAGCCTCTGAGATACAGGTACCTCAACCTGAAGGGAAAGCTCTATCCCTCGGTGAACGCCGTGCTGAGAATGCACTCAAAGCTTCTAAGCCGGGCCGACGGAGTGGTAACCACATCCCACGGAACCCCGGGACTCTTCCGGAAACACGGCATTACCGGTCCCAGGATAATTTTCCAGTACCACGGCTGCGGTGACAGGAAGTACGGCTTCGAGGCCGCCCTGGGGAAAATGGACCTGATACTCCTTCCCGGGGAGTACCACAGGAAAAGGCTGGCGAAGGAGGGCGCCGTGGATCCTGAAAGAACACGGATAGTCGGGTGGCCTAAGTTCGACATCACCTCGGGACAGGTGGACAGGCCCTTCGCGAACCACAGACCCACGGTTCTCTACTGCCCCCACTGGGACCCGGCCCTTTCCTCATACAGGAAGTTCGCCGGGGATATCATTTCCCATTTCGAGGAGAACACAGAATACAACCTGATCTTCGCCCCCCACATGCTGGTGAAGCACTGGCGTGTCCACCATGGATACCGCATCCATTCAAAGGCAAAGGACCATGACAACATACTGATAGACTATGGCAGCATAAAGGGAACCGACGGAACCTACCTCAGGCAGGCGGACATCTACGCCGGTGACGTGAGCAGCATGGTATACGAGTTCATAGCCATGAAACCACGGCCCTGCATCTTCCTCGACGCCCATGAAGCTTCCTGGAGGAACAACCCCGACTACAGGTTCTGGGAGTACGGCCCGGTGGCATGCAACATGGATGAATTCAGGAGTGCCCTTTCCAAAACCGATTCCATGGAGGATTATCTGGAGCTTCAGCGAAGCAGGATCCCCGAATACTTCAACCTTACCGACACGCCTTCATCGAAAAGGGCCGCCATGGCCATCCACGAGTTCATGGGGGGTGCGGTGAAATGACTGACATAAAGTTCGGGATACTCAAGGGCTTCTGCGGAGAATACAGGCACTATGCCCATTCATGCGAATACCTCAAGTTCGACTATGAGATAATAGACCTCACCGCACTGGACTGGATGGAAAGGATAAGGGAAAGCCGCTGCAGCGGTTTTCTCTGCAGACCTCCTTCAAGGGTTCAGGAGCGGAAGACAATGTTCGACGAACGGCTCTTCATAATGACCCGTCACATGGGGAAGCTGATCTATCCCTCCTACGAGGAACTGCTGATCTACGAGAACAAGAGGCTTGCCCAGTACTGGCTGGAGGCCCATGGTTTTCCCCATCCCGAGACCTTCGTTTTCTACAGGAAAAGGGACCTGCACAGTTTCCTGGAGAACTTCAGGGACTTCCCGCTGATATACAAGACCAACATCGGAGCGAAGTCCACCGGTGTTAAGGTCCTGAAGACCACCTCCCAGGCGAGAAGGGTGGGCAGGAGGATATTCGGAATATTCCCCACCCCATCGCTTGCATGGGGCTACACACCGGTGAGGTCCGGCAGGATTCTCAGCGTTCCGGCGCCGGGGGTCAGGGAGAGGCATGTGATGCTGCTTCAGAGGTTCGAGAGGATTAAGTGGGAGTGGCGGATGGTCCGCATCGGTGATTCCTACTTCGGTCACAGGAAGCTTCCCGGGAGGAAGGGCCTTGCCAGCGGAACCCTTCTCAAGGCATGGGGAGCACCTCCGGTGGAGCTTCTCAGGCTCACCATGGACATCTGCGAAGCCGGCGGTTTCAACTCCATGGCCATCGACATTTTCGAGACAGAAGACGGCAGATATCTCGTGAATGAGCTCCAGTCCATCTTCGGCCAGTCCACGGAAAATCTCATGTACATCGACGGAGAACCGGGAAGGTACATCGAAAAGGGCGGGGAGTTCATTTTCCAGCCCGGGGAGTACAACCTCCACAACAGCTTCATGCTCAGGGTCATTCACTTCGCGGACATACTCAGGGGGATCATGTGAAAAGAATACTCTTCGACCTGAAGAAGGAATACTATCTCAACTCCCTGCTTCCCCTTTATCAGGCCATGGCGGAGGACCCGTCCTACGACCTTCATATTCGAGTCGGAAGCGACCAGCACAGATATCTCGGGGTTTTCCTGGTCTCCAACAGGAAAAGGATAGAAAGGGACCTCGAGGAGGCCGGCTTCGCCGTAACCGGTGAAACAAGGGGCTTCGACGGAGTGGTCTGCGGCGACGCCCTGAAGAACCCGGAGAGCTACGGAGACGTGCCATTCTTTCACCTCGACCATGGCGTGGGGATAAAGACCCTCAGGATACGGAACATCGTGAGGCAGCGGAACACTCGCTACCATGTGTTCCTCGAGGGCAGGTACTGGCACGATTATGTAATGAGCCTGGGCTATGGGGACACCGCCGATTTCCACATAACTGGCCTTCCCAAGCTGGATCCATTCTTCCGCAGGGGCAGTTTTGACGTGCCTGGCCTGAAGAGCAGAATGGGCCTTCACCGGGACAGGAAAACGGTTCTCTTCGCCCCCTCCTACAAGCCCAGCTGCATCGGCTGCATAGGGGAGAGGATACTGGAACTGATGGGGGACTACAATCTCGTGGTGAAGCTGCATCCCTATTCATGGGGCGGCAAGTACGCTCCCCGTTCACAGCACCGCATGTACCAGAAGCTCGCTGAAAGGAACCGGGGCTTCTTCCTGGTGCCGAAGGACGATTTCGACGTTTATCCCTATCTCTTCGCCTCGGATACTCTGATCAGCGACACTTCCAGCGTGGTGAACGAATTCCTCGCCCTGGGCAGGCACGGGATCATATACGAGCTGCCCGGGGGGAGGCTCCTCCATTCCGACGGAATGCCGGTGCTGTCCGTGGAACCCTCCCGGTGGCTGAGGGGCGCCTTCCCCCACATAGATAACCCGGACCAGCTTCAGAAGGCGGTGGCGAGCGCACTCGATCCCGACGAGGAAATGAAGGGCAAACTTGAGGAGTACAGGAACTACTTCTTCACCGGCCTCGACGGCGGAGCGTCACAGAGGGTGAAAGGGATCATAGACAACATACTTCAAGGGAAAGACATGGGAGTGTAATGAAAAATCCCTGCTCCATTGCCTACTGGCTGAGAACGGATCCCCAGCACTGGGAGCATATCAAATCCATTTACTACAGACTCGGTGGATTCGTAATTACCAAGAATACCGGGATCTACGAGTATCTCAGACAAAACCGGCTCCTTCCCGTGGAAGACCTTGTTCTTGTCAGGAACTCTTCTGAAGCAAGACGATTCCTGTTCAGGAACAAAATAAAGATAGTCGTATACACTGGCTTTCAGTACATTTTCTGGGGATATTCAGTTCAGGTGTTTCACGGGTCCTCCGACAAGGACTACCTTCTTACCGGAAATCGTGTCCTTCTGTACGATCTTCTTCTGCTTCCCGGCATGAAGCATTACAGGAAGATCACTTCAGCATATGATCTGAAAGACAGAAGCAGGCTGAAACTCGTGGGTTATCCGAAGTTCGACAAGCTTGTAAGGGGCGAACTCACGGATAGGCCCCTCTTCGATAACGGAAAGCCCGTTTTGCTCTATGCTCCCACCTGGATATCAGAGACCTCCGGCAGCAAACTTGTGTTCTCACCCCATGGAGAAAGCTCACTGCTTCTGTGGGGAGAGAAGCTGGTCCGTGCAATAGGACAAAGATGGAATCTGATAATAAAATATCATTCCAGGATTAATCCTAATGAAACATCCATCTATGAAAGAATTGAACGGTGCATCGACGAAGCCGGGGTCCGGGACAGCGTAAAGGTAGTATGGGACTCAAGCATCGTGGAATACATGAATCAGGCGGATGTAATGATCTCCGACATTTCAGCTGTCTGCTACGAGTGGATGCACACGGGAAGACCCATTGTCTTCGCCAACCCCTCTCCTGAGAACTATTTTCCATCAACTGATCCCATGTCGAACACATACGCATGGCAGGCAGGGGATGTGCTTTACCGAGAGGAAGATATCGTTCCAACCATCGAGAGGAACCTGGCTGTGGACAGCCATCGGGAGAAACGACAGCGCCTTCTTGAGGAGACATTCTACAAACCCGATGGCAGGGCCGGGGAACGCCAGGCCGCCGAGATAGTCATTCTCCATGAAAGGATAAGGAACAGGCACCTGGCTCTTCTGCTTTGGCACAATGTGATGGTTTTCATCAAGGACTCATGGAGATACATCAAGCTTATGCTGCTGAAGTAGATCACTTCACGAAGTTCTTTTCCACCTGTCATGGAACCACACCCACTGCTCGGGGGCGGCCTCTATCCAGCTGCCGATCCTCCCGTTGAGCATGGCCAGGAACCCCTGAACGGTATCATTCTCAGTGAAGTGAACCGGGGGGTCGATCCGCATCAGATATGTGTCGTCCGCCCGGCGGGTTATGTGAAGGGTTACCACAGGCACGCCAAGTCTTTTCGACAGCACCGCCGGGGCAACGGGGGTCCTGGCGGGAACACCGAGAAAATCGGCGAACTCGCTCTGCACCCTTGATGTGTCCTGATCGATGAGGATGCCTATGGCGGCGTTCTGTCTCAGGAGCCTTATGATGGGTCCAACCCCCCGGTCCCTGTCCACCACGTGTATGCCCGGAGCCGCCCTGAGTTTCTCGAGAACCCCGGATGCGCCGGGGTGGGTGAGGGACCGTCCCACCACACCGGTATCCACCCCCAGAAGCTTCACCGCCCTTGGCAGAAGCTCCCAGGCGCTGAAGTGGGCGGTTACTGCTATCACGCCCTTTTTCTCTTCCAGGGCCCCCAGCAGGTTCCGGGCCCCCTCCACTCGAACGATCTTCCTGAATTTCTCATCGCTTCGCCTGGAGAGGTGGAAGAAATCGAAAAAGCTGAAAAGAAGGGAGGAATAGACATCGGAGATGCCTGCCATTATTCCCCTGTCGGTCATTATCGTTTCCCTGTGCCTGGAAATTATCCTGTTGGAGGGCAGGGGAAGAAGGGGAAGGATATGTCCTATGATCCGGGCCCAGACCTTCAGCAGGGGTCTCGGCGTCAGGGCGCAGCAGCGGATGATCAGTTTCACCGCCGGCTCCGTCAGGGCGTGGCGCAGCGGTCTGAGTGGGATTCTTCTTCTGCTCATTCTGGCAGGAGAATACTCCCCGGCCCGCTGAACTGTCAAGAAGGCTTATATTACACACCGGACAAGTCGTGAAAGGATGGCCGCCGTGCCTGAAAAACTGATCCTCCTTGACACCCTCGGCATTCTGTACCGGGGCCACTACGCAATGATAAAACGACCCCTCCGGGGCAGGGACGGCACTGTTACCAGCGGCCTCAGCCACCTCCTTACCGAGCTGGTCAGGCTGATAGCCGACAACCCCGACGCCCTGATAGCCGCGGTGGGCGACGCCCCGGCATCCACATTCCGCAGCGAGATATACCCCGATTACAAGGCCAACAGACCGGAGACACCTGAGGACCTGAGGGAGCAGACGACCCTTGCCAGGAGGATAATACCCCTCATGGGTATCCCTTACATCGAACAGCCCGGCCTCGAGGCCGACGACATAATAGCCGCCCTCGCCGGGAGATCGGACATCCCGGTGCTTGTCGTATCGCCGGACAAGGACCTTCTCCAGCTTGTTTCAGACAATGTATCAGTCCTTCGCCCGGGGAGATACGGCGGCGATTCCACACTGGTTCGAAGGGGGGATGTAAAGGCCGTCATGGGGGTTCCAGCTGAGAAGGTGGCTGACCTTCTTGCCCTGATGGGAGACTCCTCGGATAACATTCCCGGGGCGAAGGGGGTTGGGGCCAGGGGGGCCGCCGGTCTTCTGGAGCAGTTCGAATCCATCGACGACATCTACTCCAGGCTTTCCAGCGTCACATCTGAATCCCTCCGGAGGAAACTGAAGGACTCCGAGGACATGGTGAGGCTGAGCCTCAGCCTAACGAAGCTGGACAGGCCTCTGCCCGTTGAACTGAACACGGACCTTGCTCCGGCTGAACCGGACAGGGAAGCCCTTCTTCCCATACTGGAGAGGCTTTCCCTGGCGAAGGTGGCTGATTCCCTGGGTGTAAGGATAAACGCTTCCAGTGAAGAGATACCGATGAAACCATGGGAATGCGAGGTTCACATAATAACCGACCCCTCCGGCTTCAGCCTCCCGGGAAGCGGACCGGTGGCCATTGACACCGAAACCACCTCCAGGGATCCCTCCAGTGCTGAACTTATCGGTTTCTCCATGACATCGGAAACCGGCGAGGCATGGTACTTCCCCTGCAGGAACAGCTCTCACCGGGCTGAAATGCTCCGGTTACTCGAGAACACTGTGCGGACAAGGGGCTTCATAGCCCAGAATGCGAAATACGACGCCGGGGTGCTGGCAAGGTACGGCGTTTTCCTTCCCGCTCCCCATGGCGATCCCTATCTTGCCGATTACCTTCTCAGACCTGAAGCCGGTGAGCATTCACTGAAGAAGCTGGTTCCCCTCTGGCTTAACAGAACCCTCACCACTTTCACCGAGGTATCCAGGGGAACCGGATCCCTGGAGAATGTTCCCCAGGATGAAACCGCCCTCTATTGCTGCTCCGACTCCTCGAGTACACTTGCCCTTTCAGGGAAGCTGCACCGGGAACTGTCCCGGGATCCTGACCTCATGGGGGTCTACACCGGGGTGGAGCTTCCCCTGAGCGCTGTCCTTACCCGTATGGAGCACACCGGAATAGGGCTTGACCGCCACGCCCTCAGGCAGGAGGGCGACCTGATAAGCAGGGAGATTTTCAGGCTCATGGAAACCGCCGCTGAACAGACAGGGCGGTCGGTAAACCTCGCCAGTCCGGCCCAGGTGGCTTCCGTGCTGTTCGATACACTGGGCCTGGACCCCGTGCGAAAAACCTCGAAGGGGGCCAGATCAACGGGAATAACCGTTCTGGAGGCCCTCAGGGGTAAGCATCCCTTCGTTGAGACCCTCATAGAGTTCAGGGAACTCTCCAAGCTTCAGAACACCTATGTCCAGAAGCTTCCCGGCTATGTCCACCGGGAGACCGGTCTTATTCACACCAGTTTCAACCAGGCGGTCACCGCCACCGGCAGGCTGAGCTCCAGCAACCCGAACATGCAGAACATCCCCATAAGGACAAAGCGTGGCAGGGAGATAAGAAGGTGCTTCATTCCCCCGGAAGGCGGCCATGTATTCATAAGCGCCGACTACTCCCAGATCGAACTCAGGCTCCTTGCCCATTTCGCCGGACCCGGTGTTCTGCAGCAGGCCTACCGCGAAAAGGCGGACATACACTCCAGAACCGCCCGGGCGGTCTTCGGCGATCCTTCCCCGGAACACAGGAGGAAGGCCAAGGAGGTGAACTTCTCCATAGTCTACGGCATAAGCGCCTTCGGACTCTCCCAGAGGCTCTCCATCTCAAGGGGAGAGGCCGCTGGAATTATCAGCCGCTACTACCACACGTATCCCGAGGTCAGGGAGTTCTACGACAGAACTGTGGATGCCGCTGTGGAAACCGGGGAGATCAGGACCATCCTGGGACGAAGGCGGCCCTTCGGTGAGATAGCCGGGGCGAAGGGTAACGCCAGGAAGCAGATGGAAAGGGCAGCGGTGAACTCGAGGGTTCAGGGTTCCGCCGCGGACATCATAAAACTGGCGATGATAAGGGTATCCGAAAGGCTTGAACGGGAGCTTCCCGGGGCTTCTCTGGTGCTCCAGGTGCACGATGAACTTGTTCTCACATGCCCCGGCGAGCTCAGCGAATCCGGGGAAATGATACTCAAAAACGAAATGGAAGCGGCGATGGAGCTCAGCGTTCCCCTCACGGTGGAGACCGGCATCGGGGAGAACTGGCTCGCAGCCGGGCATTGAGGTTTAGCATGAAAAGAAGCATACCCGCCGCCTCAGCGGTACTGTTCCTGCTCCTTGCGGCATCCTGCGGAGGGAACAACGGTCCCAATGTTATACTGATCCTGATAGACACCGTAAGGGCCGATCATTTCAGCTGCTACGGCTATCACCGGCAGACCACCCCCTCCATCGACAGCCTGGCGGCGGCTGGAACCATCGCCCTGCGGTGCCAGGGACAGTCCTCCTGGACCCTTCCAGCAATGACCACGATACTCTCCGGAGTTACACCGGTGGAGCACGGGGCGGGGAGGACCGGTGGTATCTTCCACGGTGTTTCCCCTGATGTGCCCTGGCTCCCCCTGGCTTTCCACCGCAGGGGCTACCGCACCGCGGCCTTCTTCAATGTGCTCTTCATGAACGAGGACTTCGGTTTCCACAGGGGCTTCCAGCACTTCGACTGCCAGGGACTCAAGAGCAACAGCAGCCTCAGGAATGCCGGAGAGACCGTTGACGACTTCCTGGGTTGGCTGGATGAAACCGACGGCGACAAGCCCTTTTTCGCAGCTGTTCACTTCTACGACCCCCACATCCCCTACAGCCCCCCCGAGCCCTGGCATTCCATGTACAGGGACACCTCCTATTCAGGTGAGTACGGCGATACCTGGGGCGCCGACGCTGCCCAGATGATGCGCGTGAACTCCGGGGAAACGGTTCCCTCCACGGAAGACATCTATAATCTCACCGCCCTTTACGATGGCGAGATCGCCTATACCGACATGGAGACCGGCAGACTCCTCGGTGAACTGAGGAACCGGGGACTTGGGGAAAACACCATCGTTCTCATCGTGGGAGACCACGGAGAGGAATTCCTTGAACACGGCGGAATAGAGCACGGCCGCTCCCTTTATCAGGAACTCACCCACATACCCCTTGTCATCTCCGGCCCGGGATTCACCGGTGGAAGGGTGATAAGCCAGCCGGTGGCCCAGCTGGATGTGGCCCCCACACTGGCCGCCGCCGCTGGGATCGACTTCCCTGTGTCGGAGAGTTCTCGTCTCATCACATCCGCCGTCACCCCCGGCAGGAACATCCCCGCCAGCGGTGTGCTGTGGGGGGAAAGCGATCTGGTTTCGGTGGTGTCCGACAACGCGAAGGTGATATGGACCCTCGGAACCGACTCCCTGGAGGGGTTCGACCTTGGGAACGACCCCGGCGAGACCATGCCGGTTCCGCCTTCAGCGGCTGTTGTCGACGCGGCGGAGTACTACAGGGCCACACCGCCCCTGGGTCCGGCGCCTGTTGTGGACATCGGCGAGGCGGCCAGCAGGGAACTGAGGAACCTGGGCTACATCAGATAGGGTCAGCAAGCCTTCGCCGCTGGATCTCCCAGGCTATCACCGCGGCGGTGCTGGACACATTGATGCTTCGCCTTTCACCGCTCTGGGGGATCACCACCTTCATTTCGCTCATTCCCAGAGCATCCGGTGAAACGCCATCGGCCTCGTTTCCAAGAATGAAGGCGGTGTTCAGGGGAAACCGGGCCAGATGAAGGGGAACCGCACCGGGGCAGTTCTCAACCGAGACTATCATGCGTTTCTCCGAGGCAAGCTCCACGGCGGAAACGGTATCTTCGAACCATCTCCAGGGGACCTGGGAATGAGTCCCCCTGGATGTCCTGCCCACCTTTCTTCCACCGGGCCTTGCGGTTATGCCGCAGAGGATCACGCCCCAGGGGGAAACCGCCTCCGCGGTGCGGAAAATGGACCCCACATTGAAGGCGCTTCTCAGGGAGTCCAGAATGAACAGGGGAAAATCTTCTGTGAACATTCGATGATTCTATCCATGGACACAGCCGGGGTCAATCCATTGACACCGGGGATGCCATTCAATAGATAAATTACAGGGATTAAGGGGGTAGAAATTGAACAAGGTAGTTGCCCACACCGTTCAGGGAGAGGTCATCAAGGGCTATACCGCCGATTTCTCCAAGGACAGGCCTTTCTTCCTGCTTTCCACCACCGAAGACAATCTCAGGATCAATCAGCAGATCAGGCTGAAGGACCTCAAGGCCGTTTTCTTCGTAAGATCCTTCGAGGGGAACTTCCTTCACAAGACACTCCACACCTTTCACGATGTGAAGGGGTACGGCAAAAAGGTCATGGTGAAGTTCCAGGACGGCGAGAGGTTCTACGGGAGGGTGGAGGTGCTCAGCCCAGACGACCCCGGCTTCTTCATCTATCCCCTCGACGAGATGTCCAACACCGTACGGGCCTTCGTAATGAAGGATTTCATAGCGGACATAAGGGTTATCGACCCTGACTGAAGGGCAGTTCTCCTGTGTATTCCACACTGCAGCCGTCAAAGGAGAGCTGAACACACCTCACCGCCACCCCGGCTGCCGCGGCTTTTTCCATCGAACGGGCGAAACCGGGATCGGTGTCCCCGTTGGGAGTGAAATAATCCACACCCCTTACGAACACGAGGAAGACCACAGCGGTCCTCAGACCGGAGCGGGCCATTTCAGCCAGTTCGTCCACATGCTTCCTTCCCCTGGTGGTCGGGGCGTCGGGAAACATGGCCATCTTTCCCCTTTTCAGCGTGCAGCCCTTCACCTCCACCCAGAGACCGCCGTTCAGAAGGAAATCGAACCGGCTTCCCCCCGATGGTGAAACCACCTCGGCCCGGATGGTCTCGGCCTTTTCGAAGGGGGAGAAGGGACCGGTGAAGAGCTCCTCGGAAATGCTTCTGTGGAAACCGGTGTTCACAAGTATCCATCCCGTTGGATCACGGGCCCCCAGAAGGGACCAGCGGGTCCTCCTGGAGGTCCCGGCTGGTGCTGGAAGGATCAGTATGCGGTTACCCGGGTAAAGAAGCTCCCTGAGCCTTCCCGGGTCCGGCACATGAACATCGGTAAGGGTTCCCCCGGGCAGTTCCGCCGTGAGCAGGAACCTGTTCCTCCTGAGGACGAACACAGCGGGAAGTCCCCCTGGTATGTCGATCATTACCTTTCCCACTGCCCCCCTTTAAAACTTTCCTTCGCCGTCGGTAAATATAAGAATGGAACTCAAACCGGGTATTCTGCTCTTTTTCTTCGCCAGCCTGGCGGCTGCCTTCATGGTGTTCCGCCAGCCTGTCCCCCCCCAGTCATCCGCCCAGGGCCTGTGGAGGGGGCGGGTTGAAACGGTAACCGCAGGCGGAGCCCTCATCTCCACCACAAGCGGTTCCCTGTGGGTTCCCTCCGGGGGCCTGTCCGCCCTGGCCATAAGGGGGGATTCACTGCTTGTTCTGGGAAACCGGAGGGGAACCTTCCTCACACCATTCTCCATGCGCCATAAGCCTTCAGGGTCACCGGTGGCACACATCAGGCGCCGGTTCAGGTCCCGTCTGGTGTCGGCAATACCCCACGAAGGGGCCAGGGGGCTCACCGGCGGGCTTCTAATGGGGCTCCGGGGGCTCATACCCCGGGAAACCGCTCTGGCCTTCAAGCACTCCGGCACTTCACACCTGCTGGCCCTGTCCGGGCTTCACACAGCCATGGTGGCGGCGCTGCTCATGTGGCTGTCAGGCAGGTGTCTGGGCAAACGGCCCCTCTCCGCCCTTCCGGCCATAGCGGGAATAGCTGTCTTCGTTCTTCTTTCCGGCTCCAGGCCATCCACCGTGAGGGCGGGAATAATGTCCGCCGCGGTGGTCTTCCATCTCAGAACGAAGGGGGGAAGGATCCACCTCCTCACGCTGTGGTGGGTGGCTCTTGGCCTGTCCTTGGCCCTCCTTCCCGGCACTCTCCACGACAGGGGCGCCCAGATGTCCTACGGCGCGGTGCTTTCCCTCATTCTCCTGGGAAGAAGCTTCCATGGCCGCCTGGGGTTCATTCTCTCGCCCCTTCACGCCGGAATAACGGTAACCGTTGCCCTGGCCCCCCTCATAGGCTCTGTTTACGGCGGAGTGGCCTGGCTGGGCCCCACTGCAACGGTGGTTTCCCTGCCATTCATGACATCCATAATGATCACCGGCGCGGCGGCGGCTTCAGGGCTGGCTTTTGCTCTGCCTGTTCTCGTGGCCCTCGCCGGAGCCTGGCAGGGAATCCTGGAATTCATGGCCCACCGGCCCCTGTGTCTTTCCGGGGGCGCTCTCTGGTCTCTCTGGGCTGTGGGTGTGATCCTTCTAAGGGTAACTGCCATGTGGAACGGTTTTCACAGAAGGTTCAGATAACTTCGGCGGTGTCCGGCGGCTGGGCGGCGATGGTGTCCTCCGGAAGGGAGTCCTCCTGTATCTCATAAACATCGGGAATCACGGGAATGGAGTCGGGAAGAGGTTCTGAAACCGCTGTGGTGTCAGGCCGGGGGGCGGTTTCCATAGCCGGGGAGCCATCGTCCTCCTGCAGGAACCTTATGAATATGGAACCGGAATTGTCCAGGGCGTTGTTCAGGTTATCAAGGGCTACAGCTTCGAACTCGGCCCCCAGGGGAAGGTCTATGGACATGGAATCCCCCGGGAAAAGGATCCATGCGTCCCTCACGCCACCGGGGAAGTGCCCGATAAGCACCGTGAGGCCGTCGTATCCCGTCAGGGCGTCATCCTCCACTGCAATGGTGTAAACACCCGCCGGCAGCGAGAGCGATCTCGTGCGTTCCAGGATAGCCAGGTGATAGGCGCTGGAAACGGTTATGGTGGGAGTTACCTCCAGTATGACAGGCAGGAAACGAACGGAATCGGTGGCTGTGGGAGTGGTTACCACCACGGTGACGCTGTCTATGTAGCCCGGTGTTGCCCGCCATGTAACACTTCTTCCCCAGGCAACGGTGCTGTCGGAGTCGGTGAACCTTCCAGAGGTGCAGGTCCAGACGGCCTGGGCGCCGTCGGGGAGAATGGTGGACAGATAGGCCGTGCCGTCTCCCGATGGGTCGATTGATGCCAGTATCTGCACCGGGTCGTTGAGCTGACCGAGACTTTCCCTTACCAGATAGGCCATGAGAAGCGCCACTGGAAGGAGTATCGGGAGCATCACCGGGAGAAGCTGCCTGAACTTTCCTTTTCTTGCCATAGCGCTGATGAATATAATCGGAGTAACAGGGGAAAGGATAACCATGCAGAACACAATGGAATTCTTCATGCAGCTTCTGAGGACCAGAAGCGTCTCAGGCAACACCTTCCTTGCGGTGGAGATAGTCCGGTCCAGGCTGGAGGCCCTGGGGCTGGAGGTAAAACAGACGAACAAGGGTTCCATTCTGGCCACACTCCATGGAACAACAACCGATTCCGCGGTGATAAGCGCCCACATCGACACCCTGGGCGCGGTGGTCTCCAAGGTGGAGTCCTCGGGCACCCTCAGGTACAGGTGCATAGGCGGCTTCACCCCTGGTAGCATAGAGGGTGAATACTGCCTGGTGGAAACCTTCAGGGGAGAGGTTATACCGGGGACCATCCTCTTCGACAGAACCTCGGTTCATGCCTTCGGCAGGGACAAATGCGAGGCGAAAAGATCCCACGGTGAGATGTATGTCAGGCTGGACGAGGATGTCCGTTCAGCGGAGGATGTCCGGGGCCTCGGCATCAGCGTGGGGAACTACATACACTTCAGTCCCCGGGCCCAGTATCTGGACAACGGGTATGTGAAAAGCCGCCACATCGACGACAAGGCCGGTGTAACGGTACTGGTGGGGGTGGCCGAGAACCTGGTGCGACAGAAGGTCAAACCCCAGAGGAACATTCACTTCCTCTTCACCGTCCACGAAGAGGTTGGCCACGGTGCCTCCGGCTGGCTGCCTGAGAACGTGTCCGACTTCCTGGCTGTGGACATGGGAGTGTGCGGCCCGGACCAGACCTCCGACGAGCACAGGGTGACCATATGCGCCGCGGACAGCTCGGGACCATACAACTACGAGCTTACGAAACACCTCATAAACCTTGCGGAGATAAACGAAATACCCTTCGCCGTTGACACATTCCCCTTCTACGGCTCCGATGCCGGCGCCGCGCTCAGGATGGGTCTCGATGCAAGGCATGCACTGGTGGGCCCCGGGGTTGACGCCTCCCATGCCATCGAAAGGACGCACCAGGACGGCATAAAGGCCACCACTGACCTCGTCACCATTTTCGCTATGGAGTGAGAATTATCCCGGCGGCGGAAACCAGCGATCCCGTTATGTGATCCGGCTCCTCAAGCCCCAGTGACCTTATCATGTCCAGCTGTGGGATGCCCCGTCCGGTGAGGACCAGAATGGTCTCAAGACCGCACCTGCGGCCCAGTTCCATATCGCTCCCGGCATCGCCTATCATCCATCCCCCCGGCGGGAGGTCAAGTTCAGCCCAGGCCCTTTCCACGAGTCCGGTCTCAGGCTTCCTGCACAAGCATCCCATACGGGGATGGTGGGGGCAGTGGTAGCAGCCGGCGATCAAAGCTCCAGCGGCCCTGAAGGCCTCCTCCATGACAGAGTGTATTTCCAGCACATCGGCTTCGGTGTAATAGCCCCTTCCGATCCCCGACTGATTGGTGATCACCACCAGGGGGTGGCCGGCGTTATGGAGTTCCGCCGCGGCCTGAATTGCGCCGGGAAGGGGTATCCATTGAGAGGGATTCCGGACATAGTCCCCGCGGTTCTCGTTTATTACGCCGTCGCGGTCGAGGAAGACAGGGGATTTCACCTGGCCATTTTCTCCCGGTGGTATTCCACGAGGTCAGAAAGACCCTCTTCGAAGGGTATCTCCGCCTTCCAGCCCAGAACGGCTTCCGCCCGGGAGGGGTCCAGGGCAACCTTGAGGATCTCCTCGGGGAGGGGAGGGCCGTAAACAGGTTCGATGCCGGTTCCCACGAAGCCCCTTATGATCCTGTCGAGTTCCTCCACCGAGCGCCCCTCGCCCCAGCCGATGTTGAATATTCCACCGGAAGCCCCTGAATTGGAGAGGTCCATTGCCGCTATGTTCGCCCTGGCTATATCGTGAACATGGACATAGTCCCGGAGCTGCTGACCGTCGCCGTTGATCACCGGCACTTCGCCCCTGAGGTACTTCACGGTGAAGATGGCGGTGACCCCTGCTTCACCGTAGGGATTCTGCCTGGGACCGTAAACATTGGGGTAGCGGAGAACGGTGTAGTCGAGATGGTAGAGGTAGCGGTAAAGGAAGAGGTAGTGCTCCACCGTGTGCTTGCTTATGCCGTAGTGGCATATGGGGTTGATCGGGTGGTCCTCCCTTACGGGAATGTACTCAGGCTCGCCGTAAACGGCGCCGCCGGTGGAGGCGTAGACAACCCTTTTTACCTTCCCCCTCACCGCCGCTTCCAGAATGTTCAGTGTGCCCTTTATGTTCACATCGGCATCGAACCCGGGCTCGCGGACGGATCGCCTTACATCCATCTGGGCGGCGTGGTGGCACAATATCTCGTACCCGCCCCCGGCTATGAGCTCCCCGGCCTCTATGGACCGGATGTCCATCCTGTGAAGGGTTATCCCCGGGGAAACATTCTCCTGGAATCCGGTGGAGAGATCGTCGAGAACATGGACCTCATGGCCAAGTGAGTGCAGGGAGTCGGCTATGTTCGAACCGATGAAACCGGCGCCGCCGGTGATAAGGATCTTCAAGTTCAACCTCCGTGAATGGATTGGCTGTGACAATTCCCGTGAAATATACAAAGATAGACCTTCCATGCCCCGGTGGCTTATAATTTGCTATACACGCCCCGCAGGGAGGTTGCCATGAGGGTTCTTGTTCTGGCAGGCGGAAGATCCGCCGAGTGGGAGATAAGCATAATTTCTTCCCGCTGGGTTTCGACCAGGCTCAGGGAAGCAGGACATTCGGTTACCGAAATGATCATAGAACGGAACGGCTGCTGGCTGCTCAAGGATGATCCCCGGGAGGTCACGGTGAGGACCGGCGGGGTTCCATGGGGTCTCTTCGCCGGAGCCGAGGCCATACCCTTCGACGCTGTTTTCCCCGTGCTCCACGGCGCCTTCGGGGAGGACGGCACAATACAGGGCTTCTGCGCCACCGCGGGATGGCCCTGCGCCGGGGTTCCCGTTATGGGTTCGGCGGTGGCCATGGAAAAGCACACCATGAAGTCGCTTGCCGCAGGGGCATCCATTCCCGTTGTGAAGTGGGTTTTCCTCGACGAAGACCCCTCCACCTGTTACGACTGCCTCCGGGAGGAGATAAGGGAACTGGGTTTTCCCCTCTTCGTCAAGCCCTCCAGACTTGGCTCCAGCGTTGGCATAAGCAGGGCCGATTCCCCGGGAGACCTGCCCGAAGCCCTGGCCAGGGCCGCAGCCTTCGATTCGAAGATACTCATAGAAAAGGCGGTCAGGAACGCCAGGGAGATAGAGGTAAGCGTGATGGGGAACGGCGCAGAGGTGATGAGCTCCATCCCCGGAGAGATCCTTCCAGGCAGGGAATGGTACGATTTCGACGCCAAGTACCACTGCTCCGATTCAAAGCTCGCCATTCCAGCGGATCTTTCCGCGTCACAGTCCGAGGGCATCAGGATGATGGCGGAGAAAGCCTTCAGGCTCATCGGGGGGAGGGGCTTTGCCAGGGTCGATTTCCTTCTGAACGAAGACGGCGTGTGGCTCAACGAGGTGAACACCATACCGGGGTTCACCGACATAAGCATGTTCCCGAAACTATGGCTGGCCACGGGGAAGGACTCCCTTCAGGTGCTGAATTTCATACTTGAGGAGGCGGTCAACCGCGGCGAACACGGCCTTTACAGGGAGATATGATGGAAAACCTCCTTGACCTGAGAAGCGACACTTTCTCCCTTCCCTGTCCCGGAATGCGCCGGGCCATCGCCGAAGCCGATGTGGGCGACGACGTTTTCGGGGAAGACCCCACCATTAATTCACTTGAGGCGAGAACCGCTGAACTCCTGGGGAAGGAAGCGGGGCTCTTCGTTCCATCTGGAACCATGGGGAACGGCATTGGGATCAGGGTGCTCACAAGCCCCGGCGACCAGGTGATATGCGGTTCCAGGAGCCATGTATACAACTACGAGGGCGGACAGTTCGCCCTGAACTGCGCGCTTCAGATGCACCGAATCGATGAGGGTCCCACGGGCATGCCCGGGCTCGGGGAGATAAACGACGCCCTTTCCGAGAAGGAAGACATCCACAGGGCTCCAAAGACACTCCTCGCCCTGGAGAACACACACAATCTCCTGGGGGGCAGAATAGTCCACCAGAGGAGCATCGAGGAAGCCTGCACCGCCGCCAGGCGCCGGGGGCTCCACACCTACCTCGACGGCGCCAGGCTCTGGCATGTGAAGGCCTCAGGGGGCGGATCACTGGAAGAGCTCGCCGCCCCCTTCGACATGGTCTCCGTTTGCTTTTCAAAGGCGCTGGGAGCCCCTGTGGGTTCCCTTCTTGCGGGTACCAGGGAAATGGTGAACAGGGCGCGGTGGTACCGCAAACGCATGGGCGGCGGAATGAGGCAGGCGGGAATACTGGCGGCGGCTTGTCATTACGCCCTCGACAACAACCTGCCCCGCCTTTCCCTGACCCACGATTACGCCGGGAGGCTCTCAGCGGCCCTTGCCGCCACAGGAAGGTTCTCTCCCCTCACCGACCCGGTGGAAACCAACATCGTTTTCCTGAAGACCGAGGACGGCGGGGCTGACCGCGGTGTTTCTCTCCTCGAGAGAATCGGAATACGGGTGCTGGCCCTCGACGGCGGTTCGGTGAGATTGGTCACCCATCTTTCGCTTGATCCCCGCAGTGTGGATCTGGCGTTGGAAAGCATAAAAAAGGAGTTGTGAATGAAGGCGGGAATTGCCGGAGTAGGCCACCTTGGCTACCACCACGCAAGGATTATGAAGGGTCTTGCCGACGAGACCATGATACACGACACGAACCCGGAAAGGCTCAGGAAGGTCTCGGAGGAGCTTGGCATAAAACCGGCGGGTTCCCTTGAGGAACTGGTTGACTGGGCCGATGCCCTGGATGTCTCATGCACCACCTCCGCCCACTACGAGGTGGCAATGATGGCCCTTATGAAGGGTGTTCCCGTCCTGGTGGAAAAACCCCTTGCAGCAACGGTCCAGCAGGGGACTGAAATGGTCAGGATCTCCCACGACCGCGGTGTCGCCCTCTCCGTGGGGCACATAGAAAGATTCAACCCCGCCATGGCCGCGGTGAAGGATATCATTCATGACCCCATTTTCATGGAGGGTCACCGCATGGCGGGGTTCAGCCCCAGATGCACCGATGTCTCCGTGGTGATGGACCTCATGATCCACGACATCGACCTCGTGCTGTGGAAGGCCGGTTCTCCCGTTTCCGGCATACACGCCTCCGGAGTACCTGTGCTCACCGACACCGTGGACATCTGCAACGCCAGGATCCAGTTCGAGAACGGAGCGGTGGCCAACCTCACCGCCAGCAGAATATCCTCTGAACCGAAGAGGAAGCTCCGCTTCTTCCAGAAACACGGATACATATCCGTTGACTTCGGCGAGCGCAGGGTCAGCGCGCTGACCCTTCACAACGGGACAATACTCCCGGTTCCTGTGGTGGTGGAGAACTACGACGCCCTCACCGCCGAGCTGAGCAGCTTCCTTTCCCTGGTGACAACCGGTGAGTCCTCTTCGGTATCCGGCGCCGAGGGTCTCGAGGCCCTGAGGGCCGCCGAATCCATACTGGAAAAGTCCGAACAGAGCATAAAGCACCTCCAATGAGAATACTGGTCTCAGCCGGGGAGCCCTCCGGCGATCAGAGGGGAGCGGAGGTTCTCTCCAGACTGAAGGAGAAGGCAGGGGAGGGGCTGGAGGCCTACGGCCTGGGCGGCGCCATGCTTGAAAGGGCCGGTATGGACCTGTATCGCAGCATGTCCGACTACGCCGTGATGGGTTTCGGGGAAATTGCCCGCTCCGCCGGGAAGTTCCTCCGCCTCGAAAAAGACCTTCTGGCACTCTCCAGGGATAGAAGGCCGGACATTGCCCTGCTGGTGGATTTCCCCGGCTTCAACATGCGCCTTGGCAGAAAACTGAGGAAGTCCGGCATCCCGGTGGTTCACTATGTGGCTCCCCAGATGTGGGCCTGGGGCCCCTGGAGGGTGAGAAGGCTCCGCCAGAGCACCGATCTGCTCCTCACACTGTTCAGGTTCGAGGAGGAATTCTTTGCCAGCCGCGGAGTTGACACTGTGTTCACCGGCCACCCGCTGAAGGACAGGATAATCGAGAACACGGAATACGGAGGAGCACTTGGCCTTCTTCCCGGCAGCAGAGCGCAGGAGGTCAGAAAGCTTCTTCCCCCCATGATAGAGGCATTCGAAACCCTCAGGAAAAGGGGTCAGGCAACAGAGGCCATCCTCGCCGTTTCCAGCCACCTTCCCCGGGAGGCCTATCTGGCCGCGGAGGGGGTTCCCGGTCTTGCCCTCTGCCAGGGCACCGACGAGGTTCTCAGGAAGTCCCGGGCTGCCCTGGTTTGCTCCGGCACCGCCACCCTTGAAACAGCCCTTCACGGAGTGCCCTTCGTGGTCTGCTACAAAACGGGGATGCTCAACTTCCTCCTTGCCAGGATGCTTGTCAGCGGAGTGAACAGGATAGGGATGGCGAACATAGTTGCCGGCTCCGATGTGGCCCCGGAACTCATACAGGACAGGGCCACATCGAAGAACATGGCCGCTGCCCTGACACCGCTGTTCACCGACAACGCCGCCTGGGAGACCGCGGCAAGGTCCCTGAGAAAGGTCAGGGCGGCCCTTGGCGCCGGAGACCCCGCCGGCAACGCCGCGAATGAGATAATACGCTTTGCCGGGGGAAGCCTTGGATCCTGAAACCGCCGGCACCCTGGGAAGGGTGGCACTGAACCTGCTGGGCAGGTCCTGGCGGATCACCCGGCTCAGGTCCTGGGGTTTGCGGGGCAATTCCGTCATTTATGCCTTCTGGCACGGTGTGCAGCTTCCCCTGATATACACCCACAGGAACATGGGCATAAGGATAATGATAAGCAGAAGCCGGGACGGTTCACTGGTTTCATCGGTCTGCGAGAAGATGGGATATCTCACCGCAAGGGGTTCCTCTTCCCGTGGCGGCGAAACCGCCTTCAGGCAGCTTCTTTCCTCCCTTAAGAAGGGTGTTCCCGCCGCTATCACACCGGATGGCCCCAAGGGACCCCCGGGTGTGGCCAAGAAGGGCGTTTCCCTGCTTCCGGACCGCTCCGGGGTTCCCGTGGTTCCCTATGGCGTTTCGGCGTTTCCGGCGTTGAGGCTGAGAAGCTGGGACAGGTTCCTGGTGCCTCTTCCCCTGGCAAATCTCGTTGTTTCAGAGGGAAGGCCGGTCCATCCGGACTTCACGGGCAGCGACACCCTTACCGCGGCTATCGATCAGCAGCAGGGCAGGGCGGAGCTGGCCGCAAGCCCCCTGGCCGGTGCCATGGGCGCCCTGCTGGCGGCAATCGGAAGAATGATAACCCCCCTTGCCTGGCTTATCCTTCTCAGGAGGCCGCTCAGAGAGCGAAGGGAGCGGATGGGATACGCGGCATTGCACCTGGGAAGACCGGTCTGGCTCCACGGCTCCAGTCTCGGGGAGCTGAAGGGGCTTGCCCCGGTGATGGAAAGACTGATGGAAGCCGGCCGGGGATTTTATGTGACATGCACCACCCCCGCTGGCAGAAGCTACCTGGAAGGCATTGGCGTAGACTGCTCCTTCGCCCCCCTGGACCTCCCCGGCCCGGTCAACCGATTCCTGGACAGGCTCAGACCCTCGGCCCTGATACTTGCTGAAACCGAGTTCTGGCCGGTGCTTCTCGGGGAAACGGTCATCAGGGGAATACCCGGTGCAATGATAAACGCCAGGCTCTCGAACAGGAGCGCCGGCTGGTACCGGCTGATGAAACCGCTTTTCAGCGGAATACTGAACTCATTCAGATGCGTTCTGACCCGTTCCCGGGAAGACACCCTGCGTTTCCGACGGCTGGGCGTAGCCGCGGTAACCGCCGGCGACGGCAAGGCAGCGGTAAATCCGCCGCCGCCGGATCCCTCCTGGCGTGGTATGATATCCCCCGGACCGATGGGGATAATGGTAGCCGGTTCCACCCGGAAGGGAGAAGAGGACATCATTCTCAGTATAGCCTCCCTCACCGGCCTGACCCCTGTCCTTGTCCCGAGACACGAGGGCAGGATCAAAGAGATAGTGGCGGCATGTGAGGAACACGGCTACACGCCGGACCTCTGGAGTGATTCCCCGGTCGACTCCCGGTGTCTCATCGTGGATGTCAAAGGGGTGCTGTCTGCACTCTACGGTCTGGCGGACATAGCCTTCGTGGGTGGAACCCTGGTCCCCATCGGAGGTCACAACATAATGGAGCCGCTGAACCATGGCATTCCGCTCATCGTGGGGCCAGAACACGGACACTTCAGGAAAGAGGTGAGTGCCGCGGTGGAGGCGGATGCATGCAGGGTGTTCAGCACCCCTGAGGAGGGAGCCAGACTGGCGAAGGAACTGCTTGATCGTCCCGGAGGACGATATGTTCCGCCGGGGAAGAAGGTCTTCCAGGAAAAACTGATCAGGCTGCTGGAGCTCATGGAAATATGTCATGCGAATAATTGAGATGCACCAGAGGATAAGCCGCCGTGAAGGCCCTTGGCTCTGGGCTGCCTGGCTTCTCCAGCCGGCATCCCTGCTCTACATGTTCCTGGCCGCGGTGAACAGGTTCCGCTACTCCAGGGGACTTGCACCGGTGAGGTCCTTCGATACGGTGGTGGTGAGCATAGGGAACATAGAGGTGGGTGGTGTGGGAAAGACCCCGGTCACCATAAGGATAGCTTCTTCACTGGCGTCCATGGGGCTGAGGACCGCCGTTGTGGCAAAGAATCTCTCGGGGGGGAAGAACCCTCCCGTGGCGGTAAGACCGGGACATTCCTCAGGAGCGGTGCCACTGAGTGACGAGCCGGTGCTTCTGGGAAGGGCCCTTGGCAACCTGTGTCCGGTTTACGCAGGACCTGACAAGACCGAAGCGGTGGAAAGGGCAGTAAGGGAGATGAAACCGGATGTGGTGATAGTGGACGACGGCTTTCAGCACCACAAGCTTAAGAGGGATATCGATGTGGTGGTGCTCAACGGCGACCACCCCTTCGGCCTCGGAGGGGTGCTGCCCGGGGGAACCCTCAGGGAATCCTCCCGGGTCCTGGCAGGGGCTGACTACCTGTGGATCAATGGAGTTACATCAAGCGCCCAGCTCTCCCTCGCCAAAAGGCTGATAGCCTCCAGGAACTGGAAGGCTCCCTTCATAAGCAGCAGCATAGTACCGGAGAAACCCCTCAAGCCCGATGGCAGCCGGGACAGGATAGGGAAGGTGGTTGCCTTCTGCGGAATAGGGAAGCCCGGGGGATTCAGGCACACACTGGAGAAAACAGGCTTCACCGTAGAGCGTTTCCACATATATCCCGATCACTGGAAGTACAGGCCCGACGACCTCAAGTACCTCATGGACACCCTCCACAACAGTTCCGCCGACTATCTCATCACCACGGAGAAAGACGCCGCAAGGCTTGGTCCGGCACTGGTGAGGGAAATGGACCTCAGGGTCCTCCCTATACGGCTTGCCGTAACCGATTCGTCGGCGGAGGAGGAACTGCTGGGGCAGATACTCGAACTCGCAGGAGGCACCCGATGACCCGCTCATCTGACATTCTCATCATAGGCGGGGGGATGGCCGGGCTGGTCTGCGCCCTTGAGCTCCCCTCCAGATACAGCGTAACCGTACTCAGCAAGACCACCCTTCCCACGGGAAGCACATACCTGGCCCAGGGTGGAATGGCGGCGGTTACCGCAAAAGGGGACAGTTTCGAGAAGCATCTCGAGGACACCAGGAAAGCCGGGGCCGGTCTTGTTGACGAGGGGGTGGCGGAAAGGATCATTTCCATGGGTCCTGAACTGGTTTCCACCCTTGCCGGGTGGGGGATCAGCCTCGAGGGCACCGATGGCGACGGCGGCGGAATGGAGGGGGGGCACTCCTTCAGGCGGGTGCTTCACTACTTCGATCAGACAGGCCGGTTCATTTCCGAGCACCTTGCGGACAGGTGCAGGCAACAGAAGAACATCACCCTGGTGGAGAACGCCTTCGCCATTAACCTGATCACCGCGTCCAGGGAAGCCCTGGAACTGGTTCAGCGCAAAAGGGACAGGTGCCTGGGTGCCTATGTCCTCATCAACGATGACGTGATAACATTCCTCGCCAGGGAAACTGTGATAGCCACCGGAGGCGCGGGAAAGGTGTACCGATACACATCCAATCAGGACTCCGCCACCGGGGACGGCATTGCCATGGCCTTTCGGGCGGGACTTACAGCCAGGAACATGGAGTTCTATCAGTTCCATCCCACATGCCTCTATCACCCCGAAAAGCGTAATTTCCTCATCACCGAAGCCCTCAGGGGAGAGGGAGCAAGGCTGATGAACGCCTCGGGGAAACGGTTCATGAAGTACTACGATGAAAAGCGGATGGAACTCGCCCCCAGGGATGTCGTCGCCAGGGCAATAGACAGCGAGATGAAACGGTACGGAACTGACCACATGCTCCTCGACGCCACCCATCTCTCAAGGGAGTTCCTCGAGGAGCATTTCCCCGAGGTCACCTCGGGAGTTCTGTCCGTTGGCATAGAACCATGGAAAGAACCCATCCCGGTGGTTCCCGCCGCCCACTACTGCGTTGGAGGTATAGTGGCCTCAACCAGCGGAAAGACCGAGACCGCAGGTCTCAGGGTGATAGGCGAAGCGGCCTCCACAGGGTTCCACGGAGCCAACCGTCTCGGCAGCAACAGTCTTCTCGAGGCGGGGGTCATGGGGCTTCTCAGCGCCAGGGCAATGGACGGGGGAATACCTGACCGGGTGGAGGGCCTCAGGATCAGGGGATGGTCCTTCGGACGGGCAGAGCCACTGGAGGAAAGCGTTCTGGTGGATCACTCATGGGCAAGCCTGAGAAGCGTCATGTGGGACTATGTCGGCATAGTAAGGACCGACAAGCGTCTCAGAAGGGCGCTTAAGCTGCTGGATGTCCTTTCCGAAGAGGTGGAGGAGGACTACTGGACAATGCTTCCAACGGTTGAACAGCTGGAGCTCAGGAACCTTACCACCGTTGCCAGGCTTATAGTACGAAGCGCACTGAAACGCAGGGAGAGCGTCGGGCTTCACTACCTCCTCGACTGCCCTGATCCCTCCCCTGTCAGAACGGATACACTTGTAAAGATGGACAGGTAGGCAGAAGGAAGGTTGACATAAAGGCACTATTCTCCCTCTTTTTTATCATTCTCCTGGCGGGCTGCTCGTCGGCGCCGGTTTACAGGGGGAGGGGAGTTAACTGCAGGGGCCCCATGCCTTCCACCGCATCCTCCGCCGGCGGAACATCTGACACCGGAGCCTCGGCGACGGGACCTCCAACCCCCTCCACTTCGATACAGCACCGGATGCAGGCCGAGATAGACAGCTGGATGGGCACGCCCTATGTCTTCGGCGGAACCACGAAGAACGGCGTCGACTGCTCCGCCTTCACCCAGGCGGTCTTCAGATCGGTGGGCATCGACATACCCAGAAGGGCTTCCAGACAGGCCGCCGCCGCCCGAACGGTGAGCAGAAGCAGCCTCAAGTACGGCGATCTGGTGTTCTTCAACACCTCCGGCTCGGGTATATCCCACTGCGGCATATATCTGGGGAATGGAGAATTCGTTCACGCATCCAGCAGCAGGGGTGTCGTCAGGGACCTGCTCAGCCACCCGTACTACTCAACCAGGTTCGTATCAGCGGGGAGGTTCCTCGATTGAGGGTACTGGACATCAACAATCTCTACTCTCCCACAGGCGGGGGTATAAGGACCTATCACCACGAGAAGCTCCAGTGGTGCACCGACAACGGCATAGAGAACTTCCTTGTCTACCCGGCATCGGAGAACATCCGGGGAACACTCAACGGAGGTACCGCAATAGGAGTGAAGTCGCCTGCCCTGGCAAACAGCGGCTACAACTTCTTCACACGTGGTGAACCGCTCAGAAAACTGATAGACGAGATCCGACCCGATGTGATAGAACTTGGCAGCGGCATAGTGGTTCCCGGAATGATACGGGAATATCTTGAATCCATACCCTCCTTCGCCTTTTACCACTCCAACTGGCCGGAAGCCCTTCCCCTGAGCGTTCTCAGGATAAGAAGGGGCCCCTTCCACGGTATATTCAAAAAGCTGGCCACCCCCAGGATGGAGAAGGGGTACGAACCCCTCAGGGCTGTAATGGGGGCCAGCGAGTATTCCCTGAGAAGGCTCCGGGAAGCGGGGATAGCCAACCCCATCAAGGTCCAGCTTGGCGCCCATCCTGAAACATTCCGCCCCGGAAGAAGGTCCGAAGCCCTCAGGAGGGAGCTTACCGGAGCCGGGGGGGGCAAGATAGCGGTCTATATCGGCCGACTGGCTCCGGAGAAGGGGATACATGTGCTTCTGAAGGCCTTCGGCAGGCTCTTCAACCAGGGGAACATAGTCACCGTGGTAGCCGGGGGAGGCCACTACACACGGCGCCTGGAAAGGGCTTCGGCGAAAAACCCGGAGAAGCTGAAGCTCACGGGAAGGGTTAACAGCCGGGAAAGTGCCGCTGAACTCATGGCCAGCGCCGACGCCTTCATATCCGCGGGCCCCTGCGACACATTTTCCCTTGTAACCCTTGAAGCCCTGAACTGCGGAACCCCTGTGGCGGCCTGCCGTGAGGCGGCATCCTCGGAGCTTGTGGAGCAGGCCGGGGGAGACACCATTTACACCCCCTGGTACTCCGGTGAGGCCCTGGCGGAAACCATAACCAGGGCTGTGAACACCCCTGCTGAGAAACGGACGATGTTCAGGGAATATGCGGAGAAACTCACCTGGGACCGATGCTTCTCGGAAATACTGGATATCTATCGCCGGTACTCCTGACCGGTACCGAAGGAGGAAACAATGAGGATGTTCATCCCCGTGCTGATAACCATGCTGTGGTCCCGGGCAGCATCCATGGAGGGGGAAGGGGCCGTTTTCCACACCTGCCTCAATGAATACCTTGCGGAAACAGGTTCTGAACCGGTGGCGGAGGACTGCTATGAACTGGGATTCTTCGACCTGAACCACGACGGCACCGAAGACGCCCTGGCGCTTATGGGCATGGGCACCGAATGGGTGGGCTCAGGCGGTGCGGCTCTTTTCGTGTTCCAGGGGCTCCCTGGTGAATACCGCTTCATCAGCGTGACAACCCTCTCAGGAAGCCCTGTCATGGTCCGGGAATCCTCCAGTGAAGGCTGGCGGACCATCATCGTGGTCAACTCCGGCGGGGGATACCCCTCCACCTTCAGGGAACTTGTGTTCGCGGATGGAGGCTATCCCCTGAACCCCACACTACAGAGGGAAACCGAACCGGCTTCAACCGATACCGTTGTTATTCCCTGACGGAAAAACCATAGTCGGACCTGAGGAAGGGGGGAGAATTGATCGTTCATGATTACCTGGAACTCAGTTCAATGGTCAAGGGGGTTCTCCGAAGGATAGTGGAGGACCGGGGCTGCCCATGCACCTCAGAGAGGTTCCGCTACTGGGTTGGTAAAGAACAGGGTCCGGGGTGGCAGGACAACATACAGAATCTTCTGGTGGAAGCCGCTGTAGAACTGCCCCTCTTCAGGCAGATCCCCTGTGAAGTCCCGGAGTACGGTCTTGAAAACCTTATCCAGTGCGACAACTGCTCCATGAAATGGAAGTATTTTTCCATCGAGTGGCGTATGCTGGCCTTTCACAAAAGGCTGGTCCCGGCCCGCCTGGAACCCCTGCCTTTCTGTGGCATCAGGGGGGACAGCATCTTCGCGACCGCAGGAAAAGAACCCGCCTCCCACGGCACTGTGCTCACCGCCGGGGAGTGGGCCGAGTTCATGCTTTTCGACATCCCGCATCCGGGAAAGGCGGAGGAATGACAAAAATGACAAAGTACCTGACCGCATGATGTTTCTCTGGCCGCTGTAGGAGGTAAGATGGCTGAGTTCCTCAGTGGATATCATCCCGCGGTCCAGGCACTCCTGGCCACTCTCTTCACCTGGGGCGTCACCGCGGCGGGGGCTGCGGTGGTTTTCCTCCGGAGGACAATAAGCCCCCGATTCCTTGATTCCATGCTGGGTTTTGCCGCGGGGGTGATGATAGCCGCCAGCTTCTGGTCCCTCCTGGCCCCGGGAATAGAAATGGCGGAACAGCTTGGCCAGGTCCCCTGGCTGACCGCCGTTATCGGCTTCATGGCCGGTGGGCTGTTCATGCGTCTCACCGACAGGCTGCTTCCCCACCTTCATCCCGGTCTTTCCATGGACAGGAAGGAGGGAATAGAGACCTCCTGGAGGAAGAGTACACTCCTTGTGCTTGCCATAACGCTCCACAACATACCCGAGGGACTGGCGGTGGGTGTTGCCTTCGGCGCCGCCGCGGCGGGGCTTCCCTCGGCAACCGTGGGCGGAGCTGCGGCCCTGGCCCTTGGCATAGGTCTGCAGAACTTCCCCGAGGGCACCGCAGTGTCCATGCCTCTCAGGCGGGAGGGGATGAGCCGAAGGAAGAGCTTCCTCCTGGGCCAGGCCTCGGGCATGGTGGAACCGCTGGCCGGGGTCCTGGGAGCCCTTTTCGTTATGAACATGCGGAGCATCCTTCCCTATGCCCTTTGCTTCGCCGCGGGGGCAATGATCTTCGTGGTGGTGGAGGAACTCATACCGGAATCCCAGAGTAGATACGAGAACATAGATACCGTTACCATTGCCACACTTATGGGTTTCTCGGTGATGATGATCCTGGATGTTGCCCTCGGTTAACACTTCCTTAACCGCCGCCGACCATATTTTTCCCACAGGAAACAGAAGAAAGGATCACAATGAAGGAAAAACCCGGAGTACTGTTCCTCTGCACAGGAAACTCCTGCAGAAGCCAGATGGCCGAGGGGTTCTGCAGGAAGCTTCACGGGGATGTGTTCCGCTGCTTTTCCGCGGGCATCGAGACCCACGGCCTGAACCCCAGGGCCGTAAGGGTCATGGCCGAGGCGGGAATAGATATTTCCGGACACAGAAGCAAGACCGTGGATGAACTCGAGGGTGCCAGCTTTGACTATGTGATAACGGTGTGCGGCCACGCCAACGAAACCTGCCCCTGGTTCCCCGGGGAAACAGCAGTGATACACAGGGGCTTCGATGACCCTCCCAGGCTTACCCGGGAAATGAAATCCGAAGAGGACATACTCGCGGTCTACAGGCGGGTCCGGGACGAAATAGGGAACTGGGTGAAGGGGCTGCCCGACATCCTTCCGCCGGGCTGACCTGAGCGGCGCAATCTTGCCCCTTACCTTTTTGTTCGCTAGTTTATCCCGTGCAAAAAGGAGATCCGCTTGAAAATTACCGACCATCTCTTCAGGGATGTTTCCCTCAGACGGGTAGTCGTTGTTCCCGTAATACTCCTTGTGGCCCTTTCCACCGTGGCGGCGGGGCTGCTGGCGGTAAACAGCGGAGAGAAGGCGGTGAAGGATGTTTCCAGGACCCTCAGGCTGGAGATAGCCGCTTCCATAACCACCGAGCTTGAAACCTTCCTGGGCACACCGGACATGATCTGCACCCTGACGGCGGACATGATACGTGGGGGGAACATCCGCCACACTGAACAGGGAACCCTGCAGGGATGGTTCCTCTCCATGGTGAGGAATTTCCCGAAGGTCAACAGCATTTACTTCGGCAACAACCTGGGTGGAATTGCCAATGCAGGAAGGGAATCAGAGGGCGGAGTCCTGTATGTGATACGCACCGACAACTTCGCCGCCGGCACCTTCAGGAAGTTCATCCTCGACGACGGAGGCAATGAAGCCCCAACGGCGGTCACCGAGATACCCGGCTTCGACTCCCGCACCAGGTCATGGTACACCGGTGCCGTGGAAGCCGGAGGAGAGCTCATCCGAACTGATCCCTACACCGTCTTCACCGGAGATGAAGTTTCCATATCCACCGCCAGGGCAGTTTTCTCTCCGGAGGGAGAGTTCCTGGGCGTGGTTGCCTGCGACGTCTTCATATCCCATCTCGACGCTTTCCTCGATGAACTTGATATCGGAGAAACAGGCTTTGCCTTCGTAACCTGCGGTTCCGGAAACATTTTCGCCGGTTCCCGAGGCGGCGATCCCCTTGTCAGGGAGCTCATAGGGGAGGCAACCGATACCCCTGCCGGGCTTGAAGGGATGAACGAAACCGGCGAGTTCTTCACCACCACCGGCGGCGCTGCCTTTCATACACTTGTGTCACCCTTCACCGACGGCACGGGCAACACCTACTATGTGTTCGTCGTCATTCCCGATTCCGATTTCATGGGGTTTCTCCACCAGCACGACAGGAGGGCGGTAATTCTCCTTGGGATCTCACTGGCCATGGCAATACTCTTCGGCATCGCCGCCGCGGGGATCATAACCAGGCCGGTCCTGGAGCTGCATTCCACCGCCACTGCTCTGTCCCGGGGAAAGGACGCCGGTTTCAAAAGCTTCCGGATAAGGGAGCTTAACGATCTTTCTGCCGCCTTCGCGGAACTCACCGATAAGCTCAACGAGTCCATGGAGGAACTGAGGGAGGAGATCACCGAGAGAAAGGCCGCGGAAACAGCACTCCAGGACAGCGAGGAGCGCATGAACCTCGCCCTGAGGGGCACCGGCGCAGCTACCTGGGACTGGGACCTGGAAACAGGGATCATAGAGGTTAATACCAGGTGGGCGGAAATGCTGGGATACGCCCCGGACGAACTGAGACCGGTAAGCCGGAGCGTCTGGGAAGACCACACCCATCCCTCGGACTTCGCCGGGGCGGTCGCCCTGCTGGAGGAACACTTCGCCGGCAGCACCGAATCCTATGAAGCGGAATTCAGGATGAAACACAGGAACGGGGACTGGATCTGGGTACTGGACAGGGGCATGGTAACCCACCGGGATGCCGGGGGCAAACCTCTCAGGGTGGCTGGGACCCATGTGGACATAACCGCAAGGAAACTTGCTGAGATCAGCCAGCAGCGGCTTCAGGAAGAGGTCGACAGGTCCAGGAGACTGGATTCGATAGGTCAGCTGGCCGGGGGAGTGGCCCACGACCTGAACAACCTGCTGACGCCGGTTATAGGATACTCCGAGCTGCTCCTGGAAGGGAATGAGGACCAGCCCTCCCGGTGTCAGCTCAGGCAGATACTCGACGCCGCGGTGAGCGCAAGGAACCTCGTCAGCCAGCTCCTGGCCTTCGGCAGACGGCAGTACATGGAGCTCAGGACCATAGATCTCAACAATGTCGTCCTGACAAGCCACAGCCTCCTTAAGAGCGCCGTCAGGGAGAACATCTCCATGGAAATCCGGACATCCGGTAAGCCGGTGCCTGTTCACGTGGACCGGGGCAAGCTCGAACAGGTCCTCATGAACCTGGTATCCAACGCCTCCGACGCAATGCCATCCGGTGGAAGCCTTGTGATAGAGACCGGATTCAGCCAGTTCCCCGGTTCCGGCGTCTGCGCCCTCCTCCGTGTGACGGACACCGGCACCGGAATCGATCCCGGAGTGCTGCACCGGATCTTCGAGCCCTTCTACACCACCCAGGACCCGGGACAGCNNGAACCGTTTTTCACAACCAAGGAAAAAGGCAGGGGAACCGGCCTGGGTCTCTCCACCGTCTACGGCATAGTCAAGCAGCACAACGGTCTTGTGGATGTATCAAGCGAAATTGGCAGAGGGACCTGCTTCAGCATACTGCTGCCCCTGTCCCGGGGGGAACTCCCATCCCCCGGACCAGAAGAACCGGCCCCGGGAAAAGGCTCCGGGGCAGCGGTGCTTATAGTGGAGGACAGCGAAGAGGTGAGGGACCTCACGGAAACCGCGCTTCGACAGCTGGGTTACACCCCCTTAACCGCCTCCTCCGGCGATCATGCAATGAAACGGCTCAGGAATGAGGGGATAGTACCGGACCTTCTTCTTACCGATGTGATAATGCCGGGAATGTCTGTGGACGACCTTCGGAGAGAGGCATGCTCCCTGGTTCCCGGTCTCAGGGTGGTCTACATGTCAGGCTACTCAGGAGATGCCGTTACCGGCAGGGACGAAGGGGGAGAGGCGGTTCAATTCCTGGCAAAGCCCTTCACCATAGCGGAACTGTCCAGGGCAGTGGCTTCGGCGCTCAGTGGGGACTGACGGTTCCGGTGGTATCCTCTTCAAGCATAAGGGCGTAGCGCAGGGCTTCCACCCTTGTTTCCGGCGAGGCGTCCGGGTTTCCCAGCAGTTCCCTGAAGGCGTTCCCCGCCCTGGTCCTGTCCCCGGTTACCGCCCATGCCATGCCGGCGGCGGCCAGCACCTCCGGGTCAGGGTGATCCACCGCCAGCGCCTCGCGAAGATGGGCCAGGGCTTCACCGGTGCTGCCCCTTCGCCATGCGATCCCCGCCAGGACCATCGCCGGGGTGTTCTTGCATGAATGGGGGGCAAGGAGACCCAGGGCCTCTTCCGTCCGGCCCTCTTCAAGGAGCAGTACGGTGATGTTCGTCGCCGGAACAGACCAGGCGGGATCGGTATCCATTGCCCTGCGGAGGAGGGCCATGGAGGAATCCCTGTCCGCTGCCCTCAGTTCAGTGGCATCGGCCACCATTCTTGCTGCCTCCATCCTCAGCCTGGCAGCTTCGGCGTACTCAGGCGAAAGAGGGATGGTTATGGTGGTGCCCGGGGCGGGGAAGGTCCCGGGATCATATCCCGCGGTAAGGGCAAGGGCAGGAGCGGATGCGGCGTCGTCAAGAATTGCCCAGGCCAGGAACTCCCAGTAGTCTCCGGCTTTCCATTCATAGGGACAGCCGGTGGCCTCGGCATCGGTGCTTATCACATACCTGGAACTCACGGTGGTGGTCCTGGAACAGGATGTGAATACCACGGCGATGGTCAGGAGCCCGGCTGCAGTTCCCGCTCTCAATTTTCCTCCCTCAGGCTGTCCATGGCAATATCGGCCTCCCTGGCAATGATGTCCACTTCCTGGAGGGATTCCGAAGCCACCGCCCTCCTTCTGAGGTCGGCGGCGCCGTCGAAGCCTCTGAAGTACTGCACCAGGTGCCCCCTGAAAATGTGGAATACCTGGGGCCGGGGTATCTCCTCCATCATCATGGTCAGCTGTTCCATGATGGTGGCGTGGAGCTCGCCACTTTCCGGGAAGGGCTTTCCTCCGGCTATCCCCCTGAATATCCAGGGATTGCCCCAGGCCCCCCTTCCTATGAGAAGCCCGCTGGAACCGCTCTCGTCCCTCATGCGCAGGGCTGCTTCCACTGAAGTGGAATCACCGTTGGCTATGACGGGGATGGGGGAACGCTCCGCTATCCGGGCAATGCCCGCTGTGTTCACCGTCCCTGAAAAGAAGTCGATTCTGTACCTGCCATGGACCGCCAGTGCGCATGCACCGGCCTCCGCCGCCATCTCTCCTATGGTTTCGGGAACGGGCTGATCTGGTGTGAGGCCGAGGCGGATCTTGAGGGTCACGGGAAGGTCGGTGTTCTCCGCCGTTACCCTGATTATCTCCATCAGCCTGGGTAAGTCCCCCAGCAGCGCGCTTCCGCTGCCGCTTTTCAGCACCCTCTTGACCGGGCAGCCGGCGTTGATGTCTATGAAGCTGAAGCCGAGACCGGAAACCAGACCGGATGACCTGGCGAAGTCCTCGGGTTTCGCTCCGAAAAGCTGAACGCCGATGGGATCCTCCTCGGGATGGAAGCGGAGCATCTTCTTCGTGTTGACGCTCCTTCTGGAAAGCCCCGCGGCGGTCACCATTTCGGTGACCAGACAGGTTGCCCCGAGCCTCCTGCAGATCCTCCTGAAGGGAGAATCGGTGACACCGGCCATGGGAGCCATGGTTACACCGGAGGTATAGAAGGGAATGGAGCTCATGTGGTCTCCTGGAGCAGGTCGGCGTGGTAGGAGCTTCTTACCAGGGCTCCGCTGGCCACACCTGTGAAGCCCATGTCCAGCGCCCTTCTTTCCCATTCCTCGAATTCCGCCGGTTCCATGTATCTTTTCACCGGAAAGTGGCTGGAGGTGGGTTGGAGGTACTGGCCTATGGTGAGCAGGGTGACACCGCTTTCCCTGAGGTCCTCAAGGGACCTGTAAAGGTCCTCCTCGGTCTCCCCGAGTCCCACCATGAGACCGCTTTTCACAGGGATTTCCGGAGCCATGCCGTAAAAGTCGGAAAGCACCCTGAGGGACTGACGGTAGGATGCCACCGGCCTCAGACAGGGGAACAGCCGTTCCACCGTTTCCAGGTTGTGATTGAAAACCGCCGGCCGGGACCCCGCCAGGGTTTCCAGGGAGGCGCGCCTTCCCTGGAAATCCGGTGTGAGTACCTCGACCCTTACGCCGGGAATTGTCCTTTTCAGCGCCGTTACCGTTCCAGCGAAGCCGGCGGCTCCGCCATCGGGCAGATCGTCCCTTGTCACCGATGTGAGGACCACATAGCGCAGTTTCATCAGCGACGCCGCTTCGGCAACCCTCTCCGGTTCACCGGGATCGGGGGGAGGGGGAGAGGCCACGTTCTTCTCGATGGCGCAGTAGAGGCAGTTCCTGGTGCACACGGAACCGAGTATGAGGAAGGTGGCGGTTCCCCTCTGGTAGCAGTGACCCCTGTTGGGGCACCTGGCCTGATCACAGACCGTGTTCAGCCGGTGCTCCCTGATGATCTTCCTTACCTCGCCGGCGGATTCCCCGCCCATGGTGGGCATTTTCAGCCATGCAGGTTTTCTGTCAGCCTTCAATGATGCCCCGCCTTTCTTTAATTGCCTCCTCAAGGCCGGGAAGCTCCCGGGAATCGAACTCCTCCGGAGCGGGGGAGACCCCGGCGGCGAACCGATGGTGCAGAGCATCGGCAAGCTGTTCCGGGCTTATGCGGGGCTGGTATTCCCGGAGGGTCCCCACGGAGTTCCTCAGGATTGTCCTCATTTCCTCCGCTGCCCGGGGGTCGGCCCCGGCGGGAAGATAGTCCAGCGCCATGGTCTGCTGATTGGTGAAAAGAATGGAACCGTGTTCCAGGAATACTCCCCGGATCCTGGCCTGGGCGCTTCCCACCATTTTCCTGCCGTCGGGGGTCATTATCTCGAAGCGGCCATGGGAGGTAAAGCATGGGTTGAAACCCCTGCCCGCCCTGGAGAGTTCCCTCTCCCTGGAGTTCATTTGCGCCGGGATTCCCACCGAGTGAAGGGCGGATATCAGTATGGAGGCCACCTTTCCCAGGCTTTCGGAGATGCCGCCGCTTACCAGAGGGTGGTCCTCCGACGCCGTGAGGCAGTAGGTGAGTTCATCGCCGTGCCAGACCGCCCTGCCTCCCGTGGGCCTCCTCACGATATGGTAGCCATCCCCGAGGAGCCTGGCCATGTCCGCCTCTTTCTCCGGTTCCTGAAACCTGCCTATGGACAGACAGTGGGGCTCCCAGGAGTATGTGCGGAAGATCGCCGAAGCTTTTCCAGCCTCGATCAGCTTCGCTGAACACATGTCAGCCGCCATGTTATAGAAGCCGTTCCCGGCTGAATCACGGATGGCCAGCGTTTTCATTATCTTTTCCTTTCCATGGTCCCGGGTAATATAATTGCCCTTCGGAACCTTGAAGCCGTTTTCAGTGTATAGGGGTTGTTATGAAAAACATATTTATCCTTCCGATGCTCCTGGCGGTGGCTGCCTCCGCCGATGTGTACAGAGATGCCGGCCTCGGCCTTTATCCCTTTCTGAAAATGGATGCCGGCGCCAGGGCCGCGGCCCTCGGAGGAACAGGCGCCGTTAACGGCGGACCCCTTTCCATATTCTCCAACCCCGCCCTGGTGGCCGGGGAAGAGCCCTCTGTATCCGCCGGTCACGATCAGTGGTATGGCTCCACCACACAGAACTTCATCGCGGCGGTGGGCCACCTGGGCGGTGCCTTCAACGGTTCGCTTGGCTTCCGGTCCGTTACCACCACCGGTCTCGAGTACAGGGAATCCCCCTCATCGGACCCGACCGACACCTTCAATGCCTACGATTTCTCCTTCAACGGGGCACTGGCGGCCAGAACCGGGAACTTCTATACCGGTGCAGGATTCAAGGTCATACATGAAAAGATATGGCTGGAAACCTCCAACGGCTGGGCGGTGGACCTCGGCTTCGCCTACAACCCCTACCCGGGTCTCCAGTTTACCGGCGCCTATCTCCACTCCGGTCCCGGGGTAAAGATGGGTACCGACGAGTTCAGGTTTCCACGCACCTGGGTTTTCGCCTCCCGCTGGGACTTCTCCCTTCCCGTTGGCTCCGGATCGCTCTCCGGCCAGGTGATGAGACCCCTCGACAACCGCACCCGGGCAGGTTTCGGCCTTGAGTACCGAGTCGTGGAGTGGGCGGCTCTCAGGGCGGGGTGGAAGGTCAACGACGACGCCTCCGACCTCACCGCCGGCGCCGGGCTCTCCGCTTCTCTCTGGACCCTTGACTACGCCTTCGTTCCAACGGAACATGCCCTTGGAAATGCCCACAGGTTCACTCTCTCAAGATCCTTCTGATACATGAGGATACTCCTGGTGAACGACGACGGGTTCGATGAACCCGGCCTGAGGGCCCTGGAAAAGGTCCTCAGCCACCACGATATCGTAACGGTGGCACCGAAACACCACCACAGCGGTTCCGGAATGTCACTGAACCTCTATACCCCCCTTTCCGTGGAGAACCACGGCAGCAACCGGTTCTCCGTCGAGGGCACACCGGTGGACTGCGTCAAGCTCGCCCTGGGTGAACTCATGAACAGCGGCCCACCGGACCTCGTGGTCTCAGGCATCAACCCCGGGGCGAACGTGGCCAACAACACATGGTATTCGGGAACTGTGGCAGCGGCCACAGAAGCGGCATTCTGGCTCGTTCCCGCAATGGCGGTGAGCCAGGAGTACACCGACACCCCCGATTTCTCCGTGGCCTGTGAAACAGTGCTGAGAATGGTCGATCATGGCCCCTGTTCCATGATAGAACCGGGAACCCTCCTCAATGTAAATGTACCCGCGGTGGTCACCGGAGGCTACAGGATAACATCAACGGGAACATTCGCGGCGGAGATCCCCTTCAGAAGGGACAGCAGCGGTTTCGTTTTCCATTACGGCACATACCGGATGCAGCAGGTAAGGGAGGGCACAGGAACCGATGTCCACGCCCTCCAGGACGGGCACATAAGCATAACGCCCATGTCCACCGCAAGGCACGCGCCGGGGCTGTCCCGGGAAATGAGCCTCTGGTGTTCACTGCAGTCCTGACACTTCTGGTGCTCGCCGCTGCCCCGGACGCGGTGCACCTCGACTACGAAGCTTCGGTTTCCTTCAACGAAGACGGCTCAGTTACCGAAAGCACCCGAACCTGTGTGATCCCACTCAACGGCAGAGGGGTTCGCCGATACTCCTCCATGACTCTCTCGCATAGAAGCGGCATGGAGGACATCGAGATACTGGAGGCCTCGGTGGGGCACTGGAGGGGGGGGCGGGGCAGTTCCGAAGGAACGGTCTCAACCGGTCCCCACAGCATACTCACCGCCACCGGAAGGCTGGAGTCATCACTCCGGGAAACGCTGATAACCATGCCAGGGGTCGAAGTGGGGGACACCGTCACCCTCCATGTGGAGAGAAGGATCCGTGACCTGCCCCTTTCAAGGGTCTACAGTTATTCCTTCTCTCCCGTCATGGTAGACAGCGTTGCCCGTTCATCATTCAGACTCGAGAACCCCGCCGGTGTAAGGCTCTATTCCAGCGAACCGGGGGAACTCTTCCTCTTCACCGGGGTTTCGCCCCTTCCTTCCCACCCGCTGGCAGCGGTTGACACCCGCTGGATATCCATTGCCACCGGCACACCGGAAACCCTTTCCGCCGAGGCTTCGATTCACATCGACCTTCCATGGCACGGGGACTGCGAAGAACTCCACCGGGTCATTGGATCGGTGGGGACCGACCCGGGCAGGCTCCGATCCTGGATGGCGGACAACATCAGCTACATCGGGACCGATTCCGGCGTCTGGCCCGGCTGGTCTCCCCGGTCCCCCGAAGAAACCATGGAGGACCACGCAGGGGTCTGCAGGGACAGGGCAATACTTCTCACATGGCTTCTCAGGAAGGCCGGCTTCGAAGCATACCCGGCCCTTGTTTCAACCAGGGGAGAAACACCCTCCCTGGTGGATGCCAGGACCTTCGATCACATGATAACGGTCTACAGGGAAGAACCGGAATCGGACTGGCGGCTGCTGGACCCCACACCCGTCGGCATACCTGAAAAGGCAGGCTTCAGCTTCGGCCTGCGGGGGTGCACATATCTGCCCCTGGTGCCATGGGGGAGCCCCCTGCTTCGGGTTCCCGCCCAGGGCTGGAACGACACACTCAGCATCGGCGTGGAAGCAGCACTCCACGGCGACAGCGGAGTGCTCGAGGGAAGACTCACGGCAAGAAGCAGCGGTGTGCCCCTGGAACTGATCACCACCCTTTACACACGGTCCTCGCCGGAAACGGTGAAGGAGATGGTCAGGCGTTTCTTCGGCGCCGTCACATGCACCTCGGTGTCCTTCGAAGGGGATATCCTCACCATGGAGGGCACCTGGCAGGCCCGTGTACTGGAGGATCGTCTCCTTTTACCGGGGCTCCGGGAGATCTCCCTTGCCGGGACAAGGGCGGCAGCCATGCTTATCCCCGCCCCTCCGGACTCGGTGTTCATGGACGCAACAGCAGTGGAGATACTCACCATGGAGATAACCCTTCCCCGGGAACATGTCATTCTGCCCGAACCTGTGGAGATCCCGGGATATTCCTGTTCACTTGGTATCCACCGGGGCCGGCTGCTCCTGAGGGAAACGGCTTCGGTCACCAACGGCTCCGGTGACCTCACCGAAATGCTCCTTCTCCGGGCCGGTTCAGCCCAGAGAACGGTGATGCTTCCATGAACCCGGTGGCGATCCTTCTGATGCTCATCCTCTCCGGGATCCCATCCCGCTACACCTCCGTAACCGTCGATGTGAGCTGGGACGGCGGGGTGAAGCAGACGGAGGTTTCATACAGGGCGGTTTCCGGCGACGACGGAAGGTTCCTCAGGGTAACAAGGGATTATGACCCGGACTACATGGAGGTGGAGCTCACAGGGGCGGAATACGGCTTCCCCGGGGCACTCCGGGATGTGCCTGAATGGGCGGTCGATACGCTCACCGGCTCCGAGGGCTGGCCCAGGGCCCTTGTGGTTGCCTTTCCCGGCCTGAGGCCGGGGATGGACCTGCGGTGGACCTTCCGGGTCAGGGAGATGGGGGAAATGGCTGAAAAGGGACTGTTCTACACCTATATAGCAGGTGAGGAACCGGACACAATAACCGTTACCTCAGACTGTCCCCGGGGACTCAACGCATATGCCAGGGGCTTCACCGATGAAACCAGACGGGGGAGGAGGGTCTTCCGCTCCGAGAACGAACCCTTCAAGGAGCTCTGGCTGTCCACCGCTGCGAACTGGGGCGAGGTGGAGTCCATCCTCCTCGGTTCATCCCGCCTTTCCGGAATGGAGACACCCCCGGACCTCAGGGAGGCATCCATCGAGGCAGGCGCCGCGGGAGCCCTTCCAATGATGAGGATATCCAGGGGGCGTGTCCTGATAACTGAATCCATGCAGCTCCTTCCCTTTCCCGGCGGTGACGCCGGGTTCAGGGTGAGGTCCCTTCAGGAAATTCTCGACACCAGAAGGGCAACACCCGTGGAGGCGGCCACACTGCTCTCCGCCATGTGCAGGGTGATGGGAATAGACGCTCCAGTGGTTCCGGCAACGGACATATTTCCCCCCATACCTTCCCCCCTCGGTTTTTTCAGGGCATTCATACTGGCGGAAGGCCTCCTTGAGGAACCTTCGGAGTACCTGTCACCTGTGGGATGGGTTGACGCCCCGGACACGCTCTGGCTCCTGCTTCCAGGGGGAACCCTGGCAGAGATGCCCCCGGAGCCCAGGGCGGACAGCTGCCGGGAGGTGTGGGAGATACGCCCGGAACAGGGCACCTTCACACTCTCGCTGACAACAGGCGGAGGCTTCGACAGGGAACTGAGAAGGAAACTCGCCGGCCTCAGCCCCGAGGAAAGCCTTCTCAGGGTCTCCGAGTGGTTCAGGTCCTCGGAGATCCACATGTATCCCGACTCACTTTCCACATCTGACTTCTTCGACCTTACGAAACCTGCGGAGCTCACCGTTCAGGGGATCATGCCCGGGCAGTCCCCTCCCTGGATGGACAAGGCGCCGTCCCTGAACTGGAACAGAGAGGGAACGGTGGAGCGGAGCTACACCGGCCTCGAGGTCCGGGGAGGGACGGTATGGCTTTAAGGAATCCCCGGGTGGTCTTCATGCTGTTCCTTCTTTGCGGGACAGCCCTCCGGTGGACGGCGCTGAAGCAGCTTGACTGGTTCTTCGGAGACACACTGCATGTTGATGAGATCACATACTCCCAGGGGGATTCACCCCCCTTCGAACGCCCCCCGGGCATGTATCTCCTCGCCTCCATTTCCCGGAACCCTGACCGCATGCGGATGATCTTCAGCCTCATTTCCCTGGTGCCCTCCATTGCATTCTTCCTCCTCAGGGAGCCGGGGATGAAGAACTCTCTCCTGGCAGGCGTTCTTGCCGTGGAGCCGACACTTGCCTTCTCCGGTCTCCAGGTCCTCCCCTCGGCACCGGCTGCTGCGCTGCTTTCCATCGCTCTCTGCCTTAACTCCGGAAAATACGCCCTGTCCGGGTGGATAACGGGAATGGCAGCTCTTTTCCGCGGGGAACTCCTTCTGTTCCTCCCCCTGTCCATCCTCTTCCTGAGACCCCTCAGGAAGTGGGCCTGGACAGTGGCGGGATTCACCGGTGCCGTCCTTCCCCTGATGGTCCTCAACCTCTTTTCCGGGGGAACCTTCTCCATAGGGGAGAACGGCCCCCTCAATCTCTGGCTGGGGACTTCCTGGGAACTGCTGTCCACCCCTCCCGGCCTTGAGTATGAAGAGCTGGTCCGGGGAGACGACTTTACCGAAAGGGCCATGGACGCCATAGGGGATTCCCCGGTGAAGTGGCTGGGAATAGGGCTGGTGAAATCCGCCGCCTTCCTTTCGGTTCCCGGCCCTGGAAGGAACATCGAAGCCCCGGAACTGCTGGGTTCGTCGGTGCTGATGATAACCCTTCCCCTTACTGGAATTCTCCTCGCCCTTGGCATAGGTGGTGCGGGAAGGAACATGGAAACATCCCTTCTGGCGGCAGGCATCGCCTCGGCTTTCATTTTCTTCCCCTCGATGAGGCACAGGGCCGTATACATTCCTGCCCTGGTACTCATGGCCTCCTCACTCAGGTGGAAACCTGCGGTTCCCGCCGGAGCTGCGGTCCTTGCCCTTTCATTGTTCATGGAATACCCCGCCGGGGTACGCCGGGGCATGACAGAGATACAGATGGCCCAGAACCGGCTGGAGGCAGGACGGTACCACGACGCCATCCGCTATCTTGAACTGGGATGGGAAAGGGGCTACAGAGGGGCGGACTACCACAGCATAAAAGGAGCATCCATTGCCTCTTCCGGTGGTGAGTTCGCCGAAGCGGCGGAGGAGTTTTCAAGGGCACTGGAGCTTGCTCCGGAATCACCCACTGCCTGGAAGAACATGGCGGCCCTCCTGTGGAACTACGGCTACAGGGAGGACGCTGTCTTCGCCGCCGAAAGGGCGGTCTACCTCAATCCCCTGCTCCGGCGGGAACTGGCTTCCGTGCTCTCTACAGGTCCTTCTTTCTGAATATCCTGTATCCAAGGAAGAATAGAACTGCTGCCCAGACCCCGGGATAGACTATTTCCCACAGGGGAAGCTTTCCGCCTATTCCCAGAAGGGCCAGACCCTCGTCGATGAGAGATGCGCCGGGAAGAAGCCCCTGCTGAACACCCCTGAACCCCCTTTCGAAGGGGAGGATGAAGGTGACCGTCCTGGCCACTGTGTAGAAAGCGGTTTCATTCAGCTCGGGCAGGTTCTTTCCCAGCTCCACTATGTTGCCCATTCCCACGGCGAAACCCTCGAGAACGAATGTAATCAGCATTGCAGGTATCTTTCCCGCAATAAGGGAGAATAGAATGACGAAAGCCCATGTGGCTGAGAGCCATATGGGCATGCTGATGAGGGAGAGGGGAATACTTGACGGGGTGAACGGGGCGTAGAAAGCGGTTATCAGGGCGGTGAGCCCGAAGAGCAGATATCCGAAGAGAACCGAGACCGCCAGGGGGGCCAGTGTGGTGGAGGCGTAAATCCTGAACCGGGTCTGGGGAAGGGCGGCCCAGATGGACATCCGGCCGGCGTCCATCTCGTCGGGAAGTATGCTGGCTCCGAGGATGATGGTGAGCCCCCATACCATCACCGAAAGCATTGAACCGGCAATGGTAAGCGCGGCGTAGGCAAGGTCGGCGTCAGACGCCGGGATACCCGCCTCCAGCCTTATGGACTGGGGGTCAGCCGATGCGATGCCCCTCCAGAACATGAGAAGATAGAGGGCGGACAATATGCCAATGATCAGTATGAGTTTCCGGCGGGTCATGTGTTCCAGGGCGTTAAGAAACATTGCCGTCCCCCTCCATTATCCGCATGAAGATGTCTTCCAGGGATTCCTTCTGCAGCCTGATGCCGGTGAAAGCGATTCCGCTTCTGGAAACCCTTTCCGTTAAGGCGGGAAAGCCGCCTTCGTCCGCCAGGGGTACGATTAGTTCCTTTTCCTTCACCGTTCCGGAACCCAGCCTGACCCTCATTCCCCCGGGGTCAGGTGTTTCCACCACCGCATGCCCCTTGAAGAGCGACAGATCCTCCAGCCGGTCGTGGGCAACCAGTTTCCCGTTGTGGATGAAGGCGGCCCAGCTGCAGACCTTTTCCACCTCACCGAGAAGGTGGCTGTTCAGTATCACCGTGGAACCCTGGGACACCAGCTCGGCAACCGTCGACCTCACAAGCATCCTGCCACCGGGATCAAGGCCGGAGGAGGGTTCGTCGAGGAAGACCGTTTCCGGTTTTCCGCATGTCATCAGGGCAACGGCAATCCGCTGTCTCTGGCCCTTGGACATCTTTCCCAGCTTCCTGTTGAGAAGGTCTTCGCACTGAAGGCCCCTGGCCCTGTGGACGAAGTCGATCTCGCGACCCTCCCTGCGCACCCTCTCGAACTGCCTGTACATCTGGAGGGGGGTGGCCCATCCGGGGAAGGATATCCGTTCCGGCAGGTACCTTACACCTGCACGGGATTCGGGATCGGAGGGGGGGAGACCATAGAGGCTGATGGCGCCGGCTTCAGGGATGGTGAGGCCCAGAACTGCCCTCATGAGCGTGGTCTTCCCGGCGCCGTTGGCGCCTAGAATGGCAAGGGACTGCCCCCTGTTCACCTCAATGCTGAAGCCTTCGACAAGGGCAACGGTCCTTCCGAACCGCTTCGAAATACCCCTCACGCTTATGGCATTGTTCTTCATGGTCTATATTACCCCCTGTTTTTCATGTTGGAGGAATATTTGTCAAAGGGGCTCAATACCGCAAGGCTGGTTCTGTTTCTTATTGCAGGGGCAGCACTTACATACTATTTGCTCTCGCTGTCCGGTTCCCCGGGTGAAACGGTTGGGGGTATAGCAAAGGCCCTGGAAGACTCAGATCCCCTCTGGCTCGCGGCGGCCTTCGCGCTTTTTACCATATCCCAGGTGATCAGGGCCATCCGCTGGAAGCTTCTCTCCAACAGGCACACCATCTCCCTCAGGGAAGCCCTTCCCCTTACATCGGTCCATGTTGGTCTGGGTCACCTGCTTCCCCTGCGGCTCTCCGATCTTGCCCTGGTCGGGCTTTTTAGAAGGTACGCCTCCCTTCCCACCGGCAGCGGGGCGGCAACTGTAATGCTTTCGAAGGTCATGGACCTCATCGCCATGGGTTCCGTTGTGGCCTTCAGCTTCCTGGCGGGTCTGGGCGGACCTGTGGTTTACGCCGCGGCGGCCACCGCAATTGCCGGTGTAGTCTCCCTGTTCTTCATGCCCCGTCTCCTGGGCCTGTTCACCATTCCACTGAAGGCAATTCTCGGCGAGGGCAGGATAACCTCCGCCTGGAGGGATATGCTGGTTTCCATACGTATCACTCCCGGACGAAGACGCTCCGTTTCCATGGCAATGGCAGCCAGCATCGCCGCCTGGGCCACCAAGCTTTTCATGCTCAACTGTCTTCTCATGGCGGTGGGGGTACGGGGAATTCCCCTTTGGCAGGCCTTCACGGCCTTCGCCATAACCGACCTCACAATGGCGCTTCCCATACACGGTCTCCTCAGCCTCGGCACCGTCGAGGCAGGCTGGGTGGCGGGCTTCGCCCTTATGGGTCTCAGGGGTGAGCTTCCCGGGGGACTCACGGTTGTGGAGGCGGGGTTCAGCGTTCATCTGCTATGGCTTTCAATGGCTGTTTTGCTGATGTTAGCCGGGTCGTCATTCCTGGTTCTCTCTTCAGGAAAGGAATCCGATTGAAGAACATCATCGTAGGCGCCGGCGTATCCGGGCTCACCCTGGCGGACAGGCTCGCCGCCTCGGGGGACACAGTAACCCTGATCGAAAGGGAGGACCAGCCCGGCGGCCTTGCCCGCAGCTTCAGACGGGAAGGCTTCGATTTCGACATAGGCCCCCACAGGTTCCATACCGCCAATCCAGTGGTGGATGAATACCTCAGGGAAGTCCTGGGCGGCTTCTGCACCGAGATACAGAGAAAGAGTTCGGTTTACATGGCGGGCAAATACAGAAGCTGGCCCCTTACGCTAATTTCCGTAATGGGTCTTCCATTCCCCGTTCTCTTTCGAAGCTTCCTGGATCTCTTCCACAAACCGGACATTCCCGAGATCAATTCCTTCGCGGATTTCATAAGGAGCCGCTACGGCAACAATCTTTACGATTTCTTCTTCGCGGGATACACAAGGAAGTTCACCGGCACCGACTCGGAGAAACTCCATGTGGACTGGGCCCAGGCCGGGGTGAACAGGGCGGTGATAGACAAAAGGGTGAAGGCGGACAACCTTCTTTCCCTGCTGAAGGGAATGCTTCTGCCCAGGCCTGTGGAAACCAGTTTCTATTATCCGGACCACGGGGGAATACAGACCTTCTGCGACCTCCAGAGGGAAAGGATAGAGGACAACGGAGGCAGCTTCCTCATGGGAACCCCCGCGGCGGGTATTCACATGGAGAATGGAAGGGTCACAGGCGTCATCCTCGAGAACGGGGATATCATCGAAGGGGACAGGGTCTTCTGGACTGCACCCATCACCATTCTCTACCCGGATACCCGCCTCACCTTCATAAACACCGTAACCGCCAATGTAGCGCTGAAGAGCGTTAATCCTGTGAACGACTACCAGTGGTGCTACTTCGGCCAGGATGACATCGCCTTCAGCAGGCTCACGGTCCCAAGACACTTCAGGGAGAACTGCGTGCCCCCGGGGAGGGACAGCATTATCGCGGAGTTCACCTGCTCACCGGATTCCCCGGAATGGCAGAACCCCGAAATTCTCCAGGACAGCCTGAAGGCGGGTCTTCTCAAGGTCCGGGCTGCAAGTGAGGACCAGATCCTCTTCATCGACTGGCGGAGGATCCCCGAGACCTACCCGGTGTACACACTGGACTACAGGGAGAAGCTGGCCTCGGTTTCCATTCCCGAAGGCCTGATCCTCACAGGCAGGTGCGGCTCTTTCTGGTACAACAACATGGACCATTCCATAGCCCAGGCCCTCTCATTCATGACGGGAACGGAGTACAGCAGGGACTTCTGGAAGAGGGGCTGAATCCTTTCCCTCACATTGCTATATTAGGGATGCCGCGGGCGCAGGAAGTGCGGTGGAAATCCGCCACGGTAGCGCCACTGTAACCGGAACACCTCCGGAAGTCAGACACTGCGCCGCGCATCAGCTCCTGGTGTATCGCGTAAATACACCCGGGCATAAGGCGATGTCCCGCGGCCTTCACCTTTTCTTCGAAGGGCGGGTAACCTTGCTTCTGATGGCCATTCTCATCGCTTCATTCCGTGTTGTTCAGCCCGACGGCTCACCAATTCAGGGTGCCTGGATCGGTGATTCCAGGGGATGGTTCGGCCAAACCGGCGCCGATGGAGTCTTCGAGCTCTCCGATTCCTTCTCCGGAATCCTGTACATACACGCCACCGGTTTCGAGGACTGGTCGGGTCCCCCGCCCGTTGCTGATGAAACCATCGTTCTCGCACCGGTGGTCATGAACAGCGGTCAAACCATAACTGTAATCGCCGCGAGGGGATCGCTTGCGGGTACCATTCCCTCCACCACCACCCTGGGACAGGAAGATCTGGCTGAGCTGGGTTCAATGGGGATGAACGGTCTGAACGGCATGGTCCCGGGGCTTGCCGTAAGGGAATACGGCGGATCAATGCCGGTGATCTCCCTTTCACTCCGGGGGGGTGAGCCGGCCCAGGCGGACTACATGATAGACGGCATCTCCATGTCCTCCGCGGCGGACGGTTCGCCTCCAGGCGTCATGGACCCTGCAATTTTCTCCTCCATTGAGATAGCCAGGGGCGGCGCAGTCCCCGGAGGAAGCGGAAAGGGAAGCTCCGGCGCCCTTAATTTCCTCCCCCCGGCGGATTCACAGCCAATGTACCTGAGGTTCTCCGGGATGTCATCCGGCGCCGGTGGAGTTGTCCTCAAGCTGGGAAGAACAGGCCTCTCCCTCAGGCGGAACTCCGGCGCAGAGGGCACAGTGGGATTCTCCGGGGCCCTTGTCACCACAGGTTTTTTCCGGGGAGCGAGAACGGGTTTTCTGGGCAGCTACGCCCGGGGAGACACCGAAGCCCCGGACTGGACCGTACAGGGCGACGGATTCAGGGAACAGGGGAGGGGGGATGTCTGGGCGGCGGCTTCCTCCGGCGATTTCCAGGGCACACTGAGCGCCGGCGGTGGAACCATGGAGTACAGCCAGACATATCCCTTCGCAGTGAACGACACCCATCGGGAGTTTTCAGCCAGGGCCTCAGCGGCATGGAAAGGCCCTTTGACCATACAGGGGGGGTGGAACACATCATTCCTGGAAAGCACCGCCACGGGGAGCCACGGGATACACCGGGGAAACCTTGGAGTGGAGCTGGAGCGGGGTGTGCTCCACGCCATGGCTGGATGGCAGCTGAACGGGACAGGTGCCCACTTCAGCGGCAGGGTGAACATATCCCCGGCGGACAGGGGGAACGGGCTCTCAGCCGGCGTTTCACTGTTCAGCGATCATCGAGCCCCCACCGCCAACGACCTTTACTGGCCCTTCGACGGCCAGACACGGGGCAACCCTGAACTTAAAAGTGAAAGGACCACCGGCATCGAGGGGGGACCGGAATACAGCGGTGGAGGTTTCTCCGGTGGCCTGACCGGATTTCTGACGGCAACAGGGAACCTGATCCTGTGGCTTCCCGGGGAAGACGGTGTGTGGAGCCCCTCCAACATATCCTCTGCCCTTTCAAGGGGCATCGAGGCACATGGGTGTTTCGAAGGGGGTCCGGTGGACCTTTCCGGCACCTTCACATGGAACCTGGCCACCGACCAGACGGCGAACACACCCAGGGAGGGAATGCTTCTGCCCTACAGACCCGAGTACATCTGGGGGTTCTGCACCGGCCTCCATCTGTCCCCCGGGCTTTACTTCCGCGGGTACCTGAATGGAGCGGGGAAGAGATTTACAAACAGAACCCAGACCGCCTTTCTGGATGAGTACTGGACCGTGGGTCTCAGGGGTTCCCTTGGACTCACCGACGCCCTGGTCATCTCCATTTCCGCAGAGAACCTGCTGGACACGGACTACAGCATAACCGACGGCTACCGGGCCCCGGGAAGGACCCTTGGGATAAGCCTTGAATACATGGGGGAATGATATGAAAAAAACCTTCGTTTTCGCGGTTCTGGCACTTGTTCTCTCCTGCAGGGACGCCGCGGGACCCTCCGGTGGAGAAAGCCCCGGTGGAACGGCTCTGGTGTGGTTCAACGGTCTTTCGGCAACTGCGGACATCTACTATCCGGAACACGACCTGCTTCTCACCGGAGCCTGGAGCACCGGTTCCGCCCCGAACCAGATAAAAAACATCGGGAAAAGGGGTTTCGCCGTTCTATCCTCCCTGGGCGCGGAGATATTCACCGCTTCGGCGGATGAACCCGGCGTGTACGGAACACGGATACTTCTGCCCCAGGGAAGCAATCCCTACTGCTTCTCGCAATACGGTTCCTGCTTTTTCGTAACCCTTCTCCTGGCGGACAGCGTCCTTGCCCTGGAGCTTGACACGGGGCTCTTCACCGGAGGTTTCTCCACACGGGCCAATCCCAGCGGTGTGGAGACCGCCTCAGGCCGGGTCTTCGTAGGCTACGGGAACTGGCCCGAGGCATCCTCCCCGGGGGGAGTCTCGGTATACACCATGGACGATGGGCAGGAAATACAGTGGCTGGACACCGGGGTGAACACCCAGACGCTGAAGCTTCAGCCCTCGGGACTTATCCACTGCTATTCCACAACCTACCAGAACGACGGCAGGATAACCGTTATCGACCCCGATGGGGAGCCCTTCATCATTTCCGAGATTGGCTGCGGCGGGGCACCCGGAGAGGCGGTCATGCACGGGGGTGTCTTCATCAGTCCCGACGGCTGGGGCCAGGGAGGGCTCATAGTCTACACCGAGGCCGGCGAGCACCACAGGGTAGAGCTTACTGTTTCCCCCACAGGTCTTGCCGTTGCCGATGGCTTCCTTTACTGCACATCCTTCGGCTCAAATGCCGTTTACAGGATCGATCCGGGCTCCATGACCGTGGTGGATTCGGTGCTCTCGGGAGGGGAGGGGCCCCAGGGGATCGTTGCGGTGAACTGAGGACACTGAGTATCTTACCCCGAGCAGAACCATAACTCCCTGAAAGGGAATCCATCAGAATGAAAAAAACCAAGTGCGACCTGCACGTGCACTCCGGGGCGTCGAAACAGTCCGCCCGGTGGATACTGAGAACCCTGAAGGCACCGGAAAGCTTTACCCCTCCTGAACTTATCTACGACCTTGCCCGGAAGCGGGACATGGATCTGGTCACCATAACCGATGTTAACACGATAGAGGGTGTGGAAAAGATCGCCGGACTGCCCGGGGCCTTCATGAGCGAGGAGATAAGCTGCCTTTACCCCGGTTCCAGGAAGCCGGTTCACATACTGGCCTACGACATAACCGGCGAGCAGCACGAAGAGACGGCGCTGCTCAGGGAGAACGTCTTCACACTCCTCGAGTATCTGGAGGAACAGGGCATAGTGAACGCCCTGGCCCACCCCTTCTATTTTCCGGGTGAGGACCTCACCCCTGAAGAATGGAAGGAACTGGTGGAACGGGTGGCTCTGGTGGAGGGCAGGAACGGCACCAGGGCCATCTGGGAGAACAATGCCTCCATTGCAATGGCCAGGGTGATCAGGGGAGAGGGTTTTTCCGGCTTCACCGCGGGAAGCGACGACCACTGCGGCAGGTTCTTCGGGCTCACTTATACCGAAGCCGAATCCGATGGAACCCCCGGGGGATTCCTCCGAGAAGTCGCCAGAGGAAGGGGAGTTCTGGTGGGAGATCACGGCAGCGCCGTGAGGTCATCCTATGCGGTCTACTCAATTGCATACTCCTTCTACCGCGACCGCCTCCTTTCCAAGAACGTGCCCAATGCGGCAACCATGGCGGTGGACAGGTTCCTGAGCCCGGTCTCCCAGGACAGCACCGATGAACCCACCCTCTGGCACAAGGCCGATTTCCTTTTCCACCACATGCTTAAGAAGGCGAAGGGGAACAGCCCCGGCTTTGAAAGCTTCCTGGCCGATGAGCTTATCGAGATAGGCAAAGACCTGAACCTCCGCAAGGGAAGCCCCGAGCTGGAAAAGGAGGACATCGAGGAGCGAACCTTCGAGATACTCAACAAACTCACCAACAGCCTTCTCAGGCGTTCGGCGGAACAGCTTGGCACCAGGTTCAGCAAGGGCAGGATACTGGAGGGTTTCGAGGCCCTCACAGCAATGATACCCGTGCTTCTGATGAACGCTCCCTTTCCCATAGCCTACATGGACAGAAGGAGGGGAAGGGACCAGGTGAACAGGATATGCAGAGAACTCGGTTCCGATTCCCCGGCGGAAAGAAGGTCGGGAAAGAGGGTCTGGGTAACGGACACAATAGATGACCTCAACGGGGTATCCCGGACCATCCAGCGCTTCGGAAGGCTTTCGGTGAAGGCCGGCCGGGAACTGGCCATCCTGGCATGCCAGGACAGGGCGGTATCCTTCCCCGGCTGGGTAGTGAACTTCCAGCCCATAAAGGAATTCTCCGTGCCCAACTATCCTTCAAAAAAACTCTCCGTTCCTCCCTTCCTGGAAATGCTGAGATTCTTCGAGGAGAACGATTTCGAGGTTGCCTACATATCCACGCCGGGACCTCTAGGAATGATAGCCCTGGGTATCGCGAAGCTTCTGGGGATACCGACCATATCCATCTATCACACCGATTTTCCCAGGCACACCAACGAGATAATCGAGGATTCCAGGATAGCGGAAATGATCAGCTCCGCCACCGGCTGGTTCTACGGCCTTTCGGAGATCGTCATGGTTCCCAGCAGGTTCTACATCGACGACCTCGGCGCACTTGGTGTGGACAAATCCAGAATGGCCATTTTTCCCAGGGGAACCGACCACCAGGCATTCTCGCCGGAGTGGCGCTCCGAAGGCTACATGGCAAGGTTCGGAGGAAGCCCCGGGACGCTGAAGCTTCTTTACACCGGACGGATATCCAGGGAGAAGGACCTCGACGTTCTGGCCGAGGCGTTCCTTAAGGTCCGGGAGGAATACCCCGAAGTCGAGCTTTTCCTTGCCGGCGACGGCCCCTACATGAGAGAACTGGGAAAGGACATCCTCGGCAGAGGAGGCTTCTTCTGCGGAAACCTGTCCGGGGAGGACTTCTCCAGGGTCTGCGCCTCCTGCGACATATTCGTATTCCCTTCCACCACCGACACCTATGGCAATTCAGTCCTTGAAGCCCAGGCTGCAGGACTGCCCTGCGTTGTCACCGACAGGGGCGGGCCCCAGGAGATAATCCTTCCCGGGGAATCCGGCATCGTGGTAAAAAGCCGGGATCCCGATTCCCTGGCAGAGGCAATTCTCAGGCTGCTTAAAGAGGAAGACTTGAGAACGAGAATGGGGAAGAGGGCAAGGGAGAGGGGGCTGGAGCACAACTGGGAAAGCGCCTTCCAGACCATCTGGGACAAGGGTTCAGAGCTGATCTGAGTTTCGCGAACCCAGGCCTGATACCGCCTTACTTCTCTTCCGGTGGGAAGTTGCATTGACTATTTGTCAAATTTACGGATGGCCTTGTGGTCGGGGCGACTGGATTTGAACCAGCGGCCCCCTGCTCCCAAAGCAGGTGCGCTACCGAACTGCGCCACGCCCCGACCGCAGCACCGATTCTAAGCAATATACACAGCGGGAAGCAAGGTTGACCGGGGGAACCGGTTTCATGATAGTCGTGTATCCCCGTATAGAGCAATAGTGGCTTTAACCTGCAAAGGAAGCAACATCTTGAAATTTATCTTAGCAATTCTAATACTTAGTGCATTTCCAGCCATGGCTGAATGGCATTCGGTCATGGTTCCCGATGTCACCATGTTCGATCTTCAGTTCTTCAACGAGAACGGCTACGATATCGAGGCTGTCTTCGGAACCAGAGCCCGTCTGTACGTGAACGAAGCCCGGGAAACCGAGCTGAGGAACCTGGGTTACAGGCCGGTGGCCGAGGAGGTCCCCACACCGCTGGTTCCCTATCCCTCCATCACCGAGGTAAACCAGACCATGTCCGACGTGGTGGCGGCCCACCCCGCAATAGCAAGGCTGGAGCAGATAGGCACCTCCGAGGAGGGGAGGCCCATATACGCCGTGGTGGTGAGCGACAATGTCAGCCAGCACGAGGCCGAGCCCCATATCCGCATCACAGGCAACATCCACGGCGACGAGAAGGGCGGGGGAATGTCCTGCCTGAACTTCCTTGAGGTGCTCACCGACAACTACGGCACAAGCGACCTCTGCACCTACGCCGTGGACAACAGCGAGATCTGGATAATCAGCATAGTGAACCCCGACGGCTATGTACTCAATAGAAGGTACAACGCCAACGATGTGGATTTGAATAGAAATCTGAGCTATATGTGGGAGTATGCTCCCGGTGGAGGGTCTGGTTCGGCCGCTTTCAGCGAAGAGGAGACCCAGGCCATAAGGGACCTGACCATGCAGGACTGGCCGGCCCAGAGCAACTATGTGAACCCCTTCGCCACCGGCCTCTCCTTCCACGGCGGAGCGGAGTGCGTGAACGCTGTGTGGAACTACAGCCTTACAGCCACCATCCAGGACCTTGAGCTGGTCACCGAGCAGTCCTACGCCTATGCTGAACACCCTTCCATTACCTCCTACTACAGCCCCTGGGACATCTGGATCCCAGGCGCTTCCTGGTACCCCACCAACGGGGACGTGAACGACTGGTCCTACGGCGAATGCGGAACGGTGGACTACACCATCGAGGTCTCCAACGTGAAGTCCCCGGCTGACTGGCCGGGCGTGGCCAACGCAAACTACATGCCCATGCTTGAGTTCTGCGTGGCAAGCACCTACGGCGTCTATGGAACCGTCGAAGACGGCGGAGGCAATCCCCTCGACGCCCTGATACAGGTCGAGAAGACCGACGGAACCGATTCATCACCCCTCCGGTTCTGCAGGACCGATGTGAACGACGGCGGCTATTCCAAGAACCTCCTTCCCGGGACCTACAATGTGGTGGCCACGGTGGACGGCATGGGCTCACAGTCCCAGAACGGCGTCGTTGTGGGGCCTGAGGAAATGGTTGAGGTGAACTTCTCCTTCGGCACAGGCATAGAGAACGGAACCTCCGGAAGGGTTTTCCTGACCATCTCGTCATCACCCAACCCGGTGTTTTCCTCCTGTGTGGTTTCACTTCCGGACACAGGGGTTGAAGGACGGCTGGAAATTTATGATATTTCCGGCAGGACCGTGTATGAAGAAAACATTGCGGCCGGGGTTGTTTCACAAATGATCAACGCCGGCAGGGCACTTCCCGCTGGGGTGTATCAGATAAGGTATGCTTCAAACGGGCATTTTGCATCAACAAGAATGGTTGTTGCGAACTGAAACAGCAGGAAAGGCACAGGAATGGCACATAAAAAATCATCGTCCAGTTCCAGGAACGGAAGGGATACCGCTGGAAGAAGGCTCGGCGTGAAGGCGCCGGCGGGTAAGCATGTATCCGGAGGAACCATAATCCTTCGCCAGAGGGGCACCCGTATCCACCCGGGGCTCAATGTGGGCAAGGGTTCCGACGACACCCTCTTCGCCAAGATCGAAGGCAGGGTGAAGTTCCACCGCATGGGGGCCAGAAGGGTCGCTTCCGTTATTCCAGAAGCCTAGAGCCAGGTGAATGCCGATTTCGTTCTAAGGGGTATTGGCAGCCTTCTTACCATGAACGGGGCACCGGGGTCCGGTATCGGCCTTCTGCGTAACGCCGCCCTGGCATGTCACTCCGGGAAGGTGGTCTGGGCCGGCCCTGATGAACTCCTTCTGGAGAACTGCCGGCTTTCCAGCCACACAGTCATCGAGGATGCCGGGGGTCGTGTAGCCACCCCCGGCTTCGTCGATTCCCACACACACCCCCTGTTCGGGAAGACCAGGGAAGAAGAGTTCGCAATGCGGGCCTCCGGCGCCGACTACGAGGAAATAGCCAGGGCCGGGGGCGGGATACTGAACAGTGTGAAGCGAACACGGGAAGCCCCTTCATCAGCCATCATGGCGAACCTGAAAAGGCACCTGGGGAACATGCTGGCCTCGGGAACCACCACCGTCGAGGTGAAGAGCGGCTACGGCCTCGACCTCGAAACGGAACTCCGCTGCCTGGAGATCGCCGGCAGGGCCGCCGGGGAAACCCCCCAGACACTTGTTCCCACCTTCATGGGGGCCCACGAGGTGCCCATGGAATTCTTCGGCAGACCCGACGACTACATCGACTATCTCATAAACACGGTGAACCCCGCAGTTAAGCAGCAGGGAATAGCCCGTTTCGTGGACATCTTCTGCGAGAAGGGGGTCTTCACCCCCGGGCAGGCGGCCAGATACCTGAAGGCCTCGGCAGAACAGGGATTCATGTTAAGGATACACGCCGACGAGTTCCACGACACCGGCGGCGCCGCAGTGGCGGTTGAGGCCGGCGCCAGAAGCGCCGACCACCTCCTTTCCATATCAGCGGAGAACATCGCCAGGATCGCCTCAAGCGGAACCGTGGCAACCCTCCTTCCCGGTACCGCCCTTTTCCTGAACAAGCCCTTTCCCCCTGGGAGGAAGCTCCTCGATGCCGGGGCCAGGGTGGCCATCGCCACCGATTTCAATCCCGGGAGCTGCTTCTGCGATTCCATGCCCCTTATGGTCAGTCTGGCGGTCTGCAACTGCGGATTCACCGTGGAGGAAGCCCTCTATTCCGCCACCGCCTGCGGAGCGGCGGCCCTTGGTCTCTCCGGTGTAAAGGGGGGGCTTGCGCCGGGATACGATGCTGATATTGTTGTATGGAACTGCAATGACCACAGGGCCATTCCCTATCATCTGGGCAACCCCGATGTGGGAGAGGTGTACTGCGGAGCTCAAAGGGTATATAGTACGAATCACGGATAAAAAACGGAGGATCGCCGGGAATGACTGAGAATGTCACTTCACTCAAGAAGAAGGCTCACGATCTTGTCCAGAAGGGCAAGCACGACAGCGCCCTGAAAATATTCAACCTCGTCATAGAGCAGGATCCCCGTGACGCCTCCGTTCACAACAAGATAGGCGATGTCCTCCTCAAGCTGAAGCGGGACTCCGACGCCCGGGATCACTTCATAACCTCCGCCAGGCTCTACTGCGAAGAGGGGCTCCACATGGTCTCAGCCTCTGTGTGCAGAAAGGTCCTCCGTTCATTTCCCGACACCACCGAAGCCCACCTGATAATGGGCGACTGCTTCACCGAACAGGACAAGCCCGATCAGGCCAGGAAGGAATACATCGAGTATCTCAAGGGGAAACCCTCCCTCGACCTTCCGGTGGTTGCAAGAACACTGAAGTCACTCACCACCCTCGACCCCGACAGCCCCAGGTGGGTGGTAAACCTTGCAAAGGTGGCATACAAGCAGAAGAACGAGGCCTTCCTCGACTACGCGGTATCCGTGTCCATGGAGCGCAATCTCACAGGCCATGAAAAAATGGCCCAGATGCTGAAAAAGCTCAGGGAAGAGCTCCATCCGACGCCGCCGCCGAAGCCTCAGGTAAAGGAACCTGCTCGAAGGGTAGAGGAACCCGAAGCGCCTAAACCCCGCAGAAAACCTGAACAGGCCGACCCGGTGGCACTTCTGAATAATCTGAACTTCAACGAGGAAGACATCATAGAGGGCGGTAACGAATCCACCGAAGACCTCCTCAGGGACATCGGCCAGGATGACGAAACCGACTGGGAAGAAGAGGAAGTCGAGGAAGCCGGCCCCAGAAGGATAGGAGAATACTTCGTTGCATGCGGCATGCTCAAGGCCGGGGATGTTCTGAAGGCCCTTGATCATCAGAGCAGCCAGATGAAGGATTCCCGGCTGGGAGACGTGCTGGTGGCCATGAACCTGGTCTCGGTGCGGCAGGTGCGTGAAGCCCTTTCCAAGCAGGTTGCGGACATGAGGAACCGCCTTGAAAGGGACCCCGGCGACGCCCTGGGCTTCATTGAAATGGCCAACCTCCTCCTCGACGTGGGAGATTTCTACGGTGCAGTGGGAGCCTATCTCAGGGCAGCGGAGATCTACAGGAACGACGAGCGCGACTACATGGTATTCGAACTCCTCGAGGGTGTCCTCGATATATGCCCGGAATCCCTCTCCGCAGCCAAGGAGATCGTAAGGATTCGGCACACCATCGACAAAGAGGGACAGGCCAGGGCATTCTACCGCCTGGCTGTGGCCTACCTGCTGAACGACAGCCAGTACGAGGCTGTGGCGTCCCTCGAGGCCGCAGTGGATGTCTGCCCCGACTACACCGACGCCCTTGACCTCATGAACGGTATCCTTCCCGAGGAACACCGTGAAACCGGCGTTACCGGTGTGGCAGACATTCTTGATGACATCGACAATGTAAAGACCGACAGCTCCAAGAGCATCCTTGCGGACATAATCATGGAATTCAAGACCGGCGTCGACGCAAGTATCTCGAAGGAAGACTACGCCACCCATTTCGACCTCGGAATAGCCTACAGGGAAATGGGCCTTGTCCGGGAGGCCATTCAGGAGTTCGAAAAGGTCCTCCTGAGCCCGGAGTACAGGATAAAGGCCAGGGAAATGCTGGGCAGATGCACCTTCGACATGAGAAGGTACGACGAAGCGGAAGACCACTTCCGCAAGGGGCTTGTCATCGCCACCACCCTTGAGGATTCCAATGCCGTGGTGGGTTTCCATGTGAATCTTGCCCGGGTCTATGAGTTCACCGGCAGAACAGGTCACGCCGAGGCGGAGATGCGAATTGCCCAGGATCTGAACCCGGTAATGGCCAGGGCACTGCAGCTGGAATAAATGCTGCACTCTGGCTCAACAGTGGCCGGTGTGACGCAACCCTCACCGGCATCCCGGGCGGGTTTGAAAAAAGGCGATATCGTCATTTCCTGCAACGGCGAACCGGTCAAAGACTGGGTCGACCTCCTCGCCTGTTCATCCGCCGGGAACCTCCATCTCACCATAAGACGTGGTCTTTCGGAAAAACATCTGTCCCTCCGAAGACGCCCCGGGGCCAGCTGGGGGATCACCCTCTCGGGTTCGAGGGCGGCATCCTGCGGCAACAGGTGCATCTTCTGCTTCGTTGACCAGCAGCCCCCGGGTCTCAGGGAAACGCTGATGGTGAAAGACGACGACATCAGGTACTCATTCATCCAGGGAACATATGTCACCCTCACGGACAAGCAGGCGGAGGAGGCGATAGAACGGGGATTCAACAGCGTGCATGTCTCCGTGCACACCACGGACCCTGTCCTCCGGGGAAAAATGCTGGGCCGCGGCGGCCCCATGCCCATCCTTCCCATGCTCCGTAAACTCGACGCCCATGGAACGGAAATTCACACCCAGATCGTTGAGGTTCCCCGGTGGAACAACGGAGAGGAACTGAGCAGGACCATCTCTGATCTATACGCCATTCCAGCCATCAGGAATCTCGGCGTTGTGCCCGTGGGGCTCACCAGGTGGCGGAAGGGGAGGGTCCAGCTCAGGAGACACACCCCCGAAGAGGCTTGGCACACCCTGGAGATCATCGGTTCATGGCAGAGGAAGGCCATGGCGGAACGGGGGTTCCCCTGGGTGTTCGCCGCCGACGAATACTATCTCATGGCCGGGGAGCACATTCCCCCGGCTGATCTTTACGCTGAATGCGCACTCCAGGCTAACGGAATAGGCCTGCTGGCCGCCGAGGCTCTTCGCTGCGTGAACAGGGAGTTCAAGGGGAGGGGCACAGTGGTAACCGGGGTCCTTGCCTTTCCCTTCGTGAAGGGGATTCTCTCATCCTCGAAATACAGGGTCCTTCCCGTTGTGAACCGGCTGATGGGACCGGATGTGGGGGTTTCAGGGCTCCTGGCGGCGTGTGATGTGATCGACGCCGTGGGAAACTGCCCCGGAGCGGAGGAGCCCGTTTTCCTCCCCCCCTCCATGTTCAACCACCGGGGACTCTCCCTCGACGACCTTTCACCCGGTGACACAGCCAGGGAACTCGGTATGAGGGTCATCGTTCCTGAGAACCTCGGAGAACTGACATGATCCCGGTACAGGCCGCGGCGGCGGTGCTCACCCTTTTCCTTGTGGCGACGGGCATCCTCCACATGCGCATGCAGCAGAGGAAAAAAAGGGTGAAGGCCCTCGAGAAGCTTCTGTCCGATGCCGGGAGGGAGCTCAACTCACTGGAAATGCTGAAGTCCCGTTTCCTGGGAAGGATAGGCGATGTCCTTTCAGAACCACTGAGGGCAATCGAAGCCACCTCCGAGAAACTCGGCAGGGAGAACCCGAACCTTCCGCCGGACATTCTCAGGGATCTGATAAGGCTTGCGGAGGAGGTTCACGCCCTCACCAGGATACTCACCGTATTCGAGGAGATATCAAGGGACGAAGGGGAAGGATCAACACAGAAAACCGAGAGGGTCCAGCTGGATGACATCGTTGCAGAAGCCGCCATGAACATCTCCGAGGCAGCCTCGAGGCGGATGGTATCCGTTTCAGTGAACACCTGCGGAACCGTTCACTGCACCGGCAGCAGGAACCAGCTCACAGAAGCGGTGAACTCACTACTCCGGGAAACCCTCAGGAGAGCCGGGGAGAACGCCGTGATATCCATGGAGCTCAGGGAAACAAGGAACATAGAGCTTGAGATCTGCTGGTCCGGCAGCCGGACCGGAACCGATGCGAAACAGAATGACGAGAACCTCCTTGGAACCGGTTTGACAAGGCTTATTGCCTCTGCCCACGGCGGCTGGGTAAGCGAGGATAACAATGAAGGCCGGATCACACTGATCCTGCCGAAGGCGGGAGAAGAGGAATGAACACTGACATCTTCAGAAAATACGACATACGGGGCATTGCCCGGGAGGAACTCGACGACTCCACCACGGCGAAGCTCGGTTTCGTCCTGGGGACCATGGCCAGGGGGGGCAGCATGGCCATCGGCCGGGACTGCCGGCCCTCGGGCAGCCGGCTGATCAGGGCTCTGGCCGCGGGAGCCGCCCACGCCGGATGTGCCGTGATCGACCTGGGAGTTCAGACCACACCGATGACCTACTTCGCCGCCCACACACTCAGACCCGATGTAACGGTAATGATAACCGGAAGCCACAATCCCCCGGAATTCAACGGATTCAAGATGATGAAGGGCCTTCACACCATATGGGGTGATGAGATACTCCGGATACGGGATGCCATGCTCGAGGCAGGGGATATTCCACTTGCTCCGCCTGAACTCACAGAGGTATCCGTTAAGGAGGACTATCTCGACAGGCTGAGATCCGAGTTCTCCCCGTCGGTCTCCATGAAGATCGCCCTGGACGCCGGGAACGGCACCGGAGGGGACTGCGCGGCAAGGCTTCTCCAGGAACTTGGTCACAGGGTGGTACCCCTTTACTGTGAGGCCGACGGCAGCTTCCCCAACCACCATCCCGACCCCACTGTAATGGAAAACCTTGCGGACCTCAGGCAAACCGTCGTGGAGGAGGGATGCAGCCTTGGCATAGCCTTCGACGGCGACGCCGACAGGCTGGGCATCGTAGACGAAAGGGGAGAGGTCATCTTCGGCGACAGGATACTCTGCGTTCTGGCCGAGGAGGTTCTGAAGACCAGCCCCGGGGCCGCTGTCATCAGCGAGGTAAAGGCTTCCTCCGTTTTCTTCTCCAGGGTGAAGGAACTGGGCGGCAGGCCAATAATGCTTCCCACGGGTCACTCCATAATAAAGGAGGGCATGGCCAGGGAGAACGCCCTTCTCGCCGGTGAGATGAGCGGCCACATATTTTTCAGGGACAGGTACTACGGATACGACGACGCCCTGTATGCAGCCCTGAGGTTCATCGAGGCCGCGGAGATTTCCGGCGGACCGGTTTCCTCACTTACCGCTTCTCTTCCAAGGCTTTACTCCACACCTGAGATAAGGGAGGAATGTCCCGATTCCATGAAATTCCTGCTGGTGGAAAGGGCAAAGGCCATCCTCGAAGAGGAGAATTACAGAGTGAACGACATCGACGGCGTAAGGGTGGAGTTCGACGATGGCTGGGGTCTTCTCCGCCCCTCGAACACCCAGCCGGTGCTTGTTATGCGCTTCGAGGCTGGAACAAGGGAGAACCTGGAGGAGTATGAAAAACTGATAAGGAAAGTCCTAAAAAGAGCCCGGGAGGAATTGTAATGTCCAGAGAAATCGTGGAGAACCTCGAGAGGGAGGTATCCGAAGCCGCCGTTCAGCTGAACGCCGTCCGAGAGCAGTTCTCGTCGGTGGTGGTGGGCCAGGAGGATTTCAGGCTGGGGCTGATGACCGCCCTTCTGTCCGATGGCCATGTGCTCATAGAAGGGGTGCCAGGCCTTGCGAAAACCCTTGCCGCCAGCACACTCTCCCGCTGTCTCGACGCTAAGTTCAGCAGGATACAGTTCACACCCGACCTCCTTCCTGCGGACATAACCGGAACCATGATCTACCAGCCCCAGAGCGGAACCTTCATAGAGAGAATGGGGCCCATTTTCGCCCAGATGGTACTGGCCGACGAGATCAACAGGGCTCCGGCAAAGGTACAGAGCGCCCTTCTGGAAGCCATGCAGGAACGGCAGGTCACCTTCGGCGGGGTAACCCACCGGCTTTCGGACCCGTTCTTCGTAATGGCCACGCAGAACCCGATAGAGCAGGAGGGGACATACCCCCTCCCGGAAGCCCAGATCGATCGTTTCATGCTTAAGCTGGTGATCACCTATCCTTCGCCGGCGGAGGAGCTTGAGATACTGAAGAGGATGGGGGGGGGCAACAGGCCATCGGCATCACCGGTAATGACCACCGCCCAGCTTGCAAGCCTGAAGGACCTGTCCAACAGGATCATCGTGGAAGAGGATGTCATGTCCTATGCGGTAAGGCTGGTGGACGCAACCAGGAACCCCAGGCTCCACAAGCTCCGGGACCTTGAAGACCTCATCGGTGTGGGTGCCAGTCCCAGGGGTTCCCTGGCGCTGCTGGCCGCTTCCAGGTCCCGTGCCCTGATAACCGGCCAGGCCTTCGTTACACCGGACCTGATCAAGGAAGTGGCCCTGGATGTTCTCCGCCACAGGATAATACGCTCCTTCGAGGCTGAAGCCGAGGAGGTCACTGTGGAGGAGATGCTCTCCACCATCCTCGACAAGGTCCCGGTGACCGGGAGATAGCTCCATGGAAACCGCGCACAGCCTCTTCAGGCGGGTACAGAGAATAGAGATACACACCAGAAAGCTGGTGGACCAGCTCATGGGCGGCGACTACCGGTCGGTCTTCCGCGGCCAGGGCATGGAGTTCTGCGATTACAGACCCTATGTGGAGGGTGACGATCCCAGGCTTATCGACTGGAACGTAACAGCCAGGGCAATGAACCCCTTCGTTAAGATACTGGCCGAGGAACGGGAGCTTCAGGTAATGCTCCTCGTGGATGTTTCAGGAAGTCTGAATTTCGGCTCGGTGAACATAACGAAGGCGGACCGCGTGGCTGAGACCGCTGCCGTGATAGCCCTTTCCGCTGCCAGGAGCGGCGATCGAACCGGCCTTCTGACCTTCGGCGACAGGGTCTATGACTACATGCCCCCGGACAAGGGAAGACCCCACTCCCTGTCGATCATCCAGAAGGTCCTTGAAGCATCGGATCACCAGGAACAGGCTGACATAGAGAAAGCCCTCACATTCCTGGGAAGGGTTCTGAAGAAACGGGCCCTGATCTTCCTGGTAAGCGATTTCAGGTTCGGCACGAAGTGCGAGAAGCAGCTCAAGGTGTTCTCCTCCAAGCACGACATGGTCGGGATCCATGTTTTCGACCCCAGGGAGCTGCGGGTGCCCGACGTGGGGAGAATTCGGTTCAGGGATCCTGAAACGGGAAATGAATCGGTGGTAAACACATCCAGTCCATCCTGGCAGAGATCATTCACCGCGAAGGTCCACGAGAACACCGCCGCCAGGGAGGCCCTCTGCCGCAGGGCAAGGCTGGATGTTGTAAGCATCTCCACCACCGACGACCTCATGCTTCCACTCAGGCGGTTCTTCAACCTGAGGAAACGCAGGCGGTCCCACTGATGCAGCTGATATTCCTCCTTCTTCTTGCCCAGTCGGAGATTCATTCCGGAGTTCCGGGAAGGGTGGATTACAACATACCCCGGGGTTTCCTTACGGAAGAACTCCAGGAAGATTCCACATACACGGTGCTGGATGGCGAAGGGGGTGTCTTCACCATTGTCCCCCTGGTTCTATCCGATACCCTGAGCCTGCCCCCGCTTTCCGGGTGGAACGACAAGGGCGACACACTGATCTTCCAGCCTCCGGTGGTGACAGTGTCACCGAACTTCCCGGACACACTGATGTCGCCCTCTCTCCCTGTTTATCCCTGCTTCATGGACATTCCTCCGGGGCTTCCCGAGGACTACGCCTGGAACCTCTCCTTCTGGAAACTCTGGCAGAGGGCCCCGGGCTTCCCGTGGCTGCCTGTTTCCGCCGGCCTTCTCCTGGCCGCAGGAGCCGCTTTTTTCCTTTACAGGCGCCGGAGAAAACGGCATGTCCCCGATGCGGATGGCGGGTTCCAGGTGGTCTCGGGGGGAGAACAGGCAGAGAAGGAAGCCCTGGCGCTGCTCGTATCCGAGGCTTACATACACCGGCGCTGGCCGGAACTCTATGCCGAGATCGAAAGGCAGTACAGGGCCACCGTTGCGGTAAGGTTCGCCGTACTCAACCCCGCCCTCACACTGAACCAGATCGCCGGGCAGCTCGCCGGAACCGCAGAGGGAAGACGGTTCCTTGAGGAGGGATCTCCCCTTCAGAGGGAAATAATACTGCAGCTCTACGCCGACTGGGGCAGTTCACCGGACAGGTCCGCCGACCAAATCCGTAAACTGGCCAGACTCAGGAGGGAGTGGACGAAATGATAAGATTCGCCTTCTATCCCGTTCTCTTCCTGTACCCGGCGGTACTGTTCGCCACCTGGCTCATCAGCCGGGGACCGGGCAGGACCAGGGGAGGAGCGGTGTTCACCGGCCCCTTCGGGGGCACACCGGTTTCCCCATCCGGGGGCTTCTTTACCAGATTCCTCCCCTGGACGGGACTGCTCTTCCTCTTCATAGCCCTGGCAAGGCCCCAGACCGGCTTTGAGAGGCTTCCCGACTCCGGGGAGGGTGTGGACATAGTCCTGGCCCTTGATGTGTCCACCAGCATGCTCGCCGAGGACTACAGACCCAACAGGCTGGAGGCGGCGAAGGATGCCGCCCTGGACTTCATTGCCGACAGGCCCAACGACAGGATCGGGCTGGTTCTCTACGCCGCTGAACCGATAACCATCTGCCCGCCTACCTTCGACCACGAGACCCTTAAGCGCTTCGTGAGGAATGCGGAACTTGGTTTCCTCACCGACGGCACCGCAATAGGTTCCGGGCTGGCAACCGCCGCCAGGGGGCTGGGCTCTTCCAGCACCGACAGAAGGGTGATAGTCCTTCTTTCCGACGGCGTGGAAACCGCCGGCGTCGTGGACCCCATTACCGTTGCCCGGGCTGTGAACACCCTCCATGGGGACAGCATTGCTGTTTACACCGTGGCAATGGGCCGGGACAACAGCGGCTACGAGGTGGACAGGCAGACACTGGCGGACATCGCCTCCCTGAACAACGGCAGGCTGTTCAATGTCTACAGCGGCGAAGACCTCGAGGAGGTCTATGCCGAGATAGATGAGCTGGAGGCATCGGTGCTTCCCGATTCAGGTCTCTTCGTTTACAGGGACCACTACCTGGGCTGGCTCATCGCCGGGCTTATACTGCTTTCACTGGGGGAATTCTTCCGGTGGAGGGTGTTCAGGATAACAGGGGGAGGGAACTGATGGAGTTTCAGCGCCCCTGGGCAATGCTGCTGACCCTTGCCGCCCCGCTCTACTGGTGGCTCCGTGTAAGATGGCTCTCCGAAGACGAGAAGAGGCTGAGAAGGTTCGTAAGACCTGTTCTGTGGCAGAGGGTGGGTATCGAACCGCCGGCGGGTCACATAACCTCCAGGATACTTCTCTCCATCTCAGTACTGCTCTTCGCCCTGGCCCTGGCCGGGCCGGTCTGGGGAGTTTCCGAGGCCTACATCCCCCGGGGCGGGCAGAATGTGGTGATAGCCCTGGATGTTTCCAGATCCATGTGGTCCGACGACGAATCACCCACCCGTCTTGGAAGGGCCGCCATGGAGATAAGAAGGCTCATCGAGTCCATGCCCGACACCAGGTTCAGCCTGGTTCTCTTCAGCGGCAGGGCGAGGCTGGCGGTTCCCATAACAATGGATTCAGCCTTCCTGCTTGACAGGATACCATCGGGACCCGGTGACGACACGTCCCTTCCCATGGGAACCACAATGAGCAACCTGGTGGATGTTATGGTCACCGCCCTGCCGGACATGGAACTGGAGGGTCAGGTGGGTGTGATATTCTCCGACGGCGGCTTCCACGACCACACCCTTTCAAGGGCGGTTCAGGATGCACAGGACAGGAACATCGCCCTTGTGACCGTGGGCACCGGGGGAGATTCCCCGGTGATGGTTCCCGGGGACAACGGCCCGCTTGTCTGGCAGGGAGACACGGTAAGGACCGCCCTTGAAGAGGAATGGCTGGAAACACTGGCCACCGAGACCGGAGGTTTCTACACCAGGGTTTCAGAGGCTGGAGATCTTTCCCTGCCCATCCGGGAGCTCCTCAGAAGGAGCTCGTCCGAAGCGGATGCAGACATCGCAGGCGCAACCGGGGCACGAAGATATCAGCTTTTCCTCGGGGCAGGGATCGCCCTTGCTCTCGTCGCCCTCCTGCTTGAAAGGAGGGGCTCATGACCTTCGGTCTTCTGCTTGCCCTTCTCCTTTCTCCTCAACCCCGTGTCCCCCTGCTGGATCTCTATCTGGAGGCGGCGGAGCTGGCCGGGGAGGACCGCCTTCAGGAGGCGGCTGAGATCCTGGAGGAAGTGTTCCTCAGGATGCCGGACGATGCACGGGCCATCTACAATCACGGGGTCACCGCAATGCTCTCCGGGGACTTCGCCGCGGCGGACAGCGTTCTCTCCCATCTTCCAGGTGAAGACCAGCCCGGCGCCGACACCCTCCTTGAGGCTTCCTCCTCGGCAAGGCTGGGAAACGCCATGGCCGCGGGGGACTACGCCGGAGTCACCGGTGTTGTCCGGATGCTCATGCCGGATATAACCTCCGGAACAGCAACCATGCGAATGGTTCAGAACTGGGAAGTGGCCATGAAGTGGCTTCAGCAGAACGAACCCCCGCCGGAGCAGGACCAGGAGGATCAGCAGGATCAGGAAGAACCCGACGATCAGGATGATCAGCAGGACCAGGAAGAACCAGAGGACCAGGATGATCAGCAGGATCAGGAAGAACCCGAGGATCAGGAAGAGCCCGACGACCAGGAAGAGCCTGATGATTCCCCGGAGGAAGAGCTTCCCCCGCCTCCCTCCCAGCCGGAGATGACCCCGGACATAGCCGAAATGATACTGGACATGGTGGAGGAGGCCGAAGCCGATACCGCGTCCGCCGCTGAAGGCGGTCCCATCGGAGCTCCAAATTGGTAGGATTCCTTCTTTATCTGCTTCTGGGAACCGCTGAACCCTACACTCTTGACTACCCGGACTCCCTTCGGCTGGGTGAAACCTTTACCATTACCGTAACATGCTCTGAACCGGGATGCACCGGAATTACCTCCGGTGATATAAATGCCTCCGGCGGGCTCAGTTTCAGGGGAAGCTTCACCTCATCCAGGGTTTCCTCTGTTACCACACCCACAGGACGGCAGCTCAGCCAGACAGTGGAATACCAGATCAACTACACAGCTACTGCCCCGGGCCTTCAGACGGTTCAGCCCTTCACGCTCAGCATCGGGGGTTACGGCTCCTACACCACCGATGACATATCGGTAATGGTCACCGGGACACCATCGACCCCGGATGACGGCGTACTGACCGATCCCGACCGGCGGGTCTGGCTGGAGGGAGAACTCCGGGACCCCGGGGGCAGGATATACCCGGGGACGAGGCTCACACTCGACTATTATGTCTATGCTTCCGTTCCTGTGGAAAATGTGAGCTACTGGTGGAACGCCCCTGAACTGGGTGTGATAAGGCATGTCGAGACCATACCGGACAGCAACTGGGAAGCCGGGGGAAAGGGCAGGAACTCCAGCAGGAGCAGGCTGGCGGTGGTGGAGATGACCCCGGCTGCCGCGGGAAGCCTCCACGCTCCCTTCTTCAGCGCCACGGTAACCGGCACCCAGTACAACCTATGGGGGAAACAGGAAGAGTGGACCGTGGAAAGCAGCCCCATCATCCTGCCTGTGTATCCCTTCCCCCCGGACCCCCCCGAGGGATGGGACGGAACCCTTCTCGACAGCATATCCATTGTGCTGGACAGGCTGCCCTGTCCACCGGGGCAGGGGGGAGAGCTGTCCTTCAGGGTCACCTGCCAGGGCCCCGGCCTTGCCTACATGGAGGAACCACCTGAGATAAGCGTTTCCAGACCTGCCATGATAACCCTGGTGGACCAGGGCCGGGCGGGGAACAAGAGGTGGTGGGATTACATCCTCGAACCCGGGGAGACAGGCCTCCATGTCCTTTCCCCGGACACCGCTGTATGGCTGGACAGGGAAAGGGGCACATACAGCACCGCCGGGGCGGAGCCGTGTACCCTTGATGTAACTGTGATACCCAGGAGCTCCCGGGATATAGTCCTTCCTGATGATGCCTCGGGAATATCCTCCCGGGTCTGGGTGCTGGTGGCGGGCCTTGCTGTGCTTCTTCTCACCATCGCCCTGGGTGCAGCCGCAAAGAGGAACGATAAGAGGCTGGGTTCCGTGACCAGCGCAAGGGACCTCGATGAACTGCTCACCGGGCTGGAGAACGAACTTTCCCTCCTGCTTTCCGGTAAGAAGGAATACATGGGCTTCGAGGAACTCGACGAATTCCTCGACCAGTGCGATACCGACAATCTGCTCACCAGAAGGATACTCCGTTTCTGGAAGGACCTCGAGTCATCCATGACCGAACGGGAGATAACCGATTCATCATTCAAAAATCTGAAGGCAACCGCCGGGGAACTTCTTGAAGAACTCAAGCGCGACCTGGAAGGAAACAGGGAAGAAGGCCAATGAAAGACATATTTGACTGGTATGCCGGGATAGTGGGAGCATACCCCTTCCAGGCGGCATTCATACAGTTCGCCATTCTCGGAATGGCAGGCGACGGCATAGCGTCGGCCATCACCGGAAAAAAGATAAGGTACTCGGTTTTCCAGTTCCTGAAGAAGGCCCTCGGATGGGGAATACTCGGTGTGATAATAAAGGTGGGTTTCGCCGGAATGCAGGGCTTCACACTGAAATTCTACGAAGTTCTTGGGATCACCTCGGGAAGCCTCCTCCTTTTCGCATTCATAAAAAGCGCCCTCACCAATGTTATCTTCGGCCCGCAGATGATGCTTTTCCACCGCTTTGAGGACAACCTTCTCCTGGGAACGAAGGGCTACAGGGGAATGGATACCGCGATAAGGACCCTGGTATGGTTCTGGATCCCGGCCCATACACTGACCTTCAGCATACAGAGCCACGATGTGCAGGTGGGTCTGGCCGCCGCCTGGTCCCTTGTGCTGGGTCTCATACTGGGAATTGCGCGCAGAAAAGGCTGACCCCTCAATATAATGGGTATTGCCCTCAAGTTCTCTTCCTGTTAGTAATAAGGAAGGTCATGAACATGAGGAGGGGTTATGTTTTCACACATACTTGTTCCTCTTGACGGTTCCGAACTGGCTGAATGCGCGCTGCCGCATGCCATAGTTCAGGCCAGGGCCATGGGTGCCGAACTCACCCTTCTCCATTCTCTGGAAAGAAACTCTTCTTCTCCGGTCAAACCAGTGGAGTGGCATATGCGTAAGGCCCAGGCGAACACCTACCTTGAGAGAACGGTCAAGAGGCTGAAAAGCGCCATGCCCGGTATAAGGTCGGTGCTGGTGGAGGGTCAGGCCGCCGAGAGCATCATCGACTACGCCCACTGCAACGATGTGGATTTCATGGTGCTTTCCACACACGGCTCGAGCGGTCTCACCGGGTGGAACATCAGCAGCGTGGTTCAGAAGGTCATTCTCCGGTCCTACACATCCACTCTTCTCGTGAGGGCATACAGGCAGCCCGTAATGCCGGTGACGAAGTATGAGAAAATACTTCTGGCCCTCGACTGCTCGGGAAGGTCGGAAAACACCCTTCCAGTGGGAACGGTGCTGGCGGCAAATAACGCCGCGGAACTCATTCTCGCCCATGTGGTGAGAACCCCGGAAATGCCCAGACGGCTCCCCCCGGACGCCGAGGACATGAAGCTGAAGGAAAGGTTCGTGGAGAAGAACCGGACCGAAGCGCTGAGCTACCTTCGTCAGATCTCCGCCCAGTTCAGTTCCGACAAGGTCTCTCTATCTGTGAAACTCCTTGTGGGGGAGAGCATTACCGGCTCGCTTGAACAGCTGATAACAGAAGAGGACATCGATCTGGTCATTATCAGCGCCCACGGAAGCAGGAACTCCACAGACAGACCCTATGGAAGCGTTGCGATGAACTTCATCGTGTACGGTACGGCACCACTTCTGGTAATGCAGGACATACATCACTCCCGGGCCCCGCGGACCCGGGCGGAAGAGGCCGCCGGAGAGAATTCCGGACACTGATGGCTTTACCGGCGGTAATGCGGGTGAGGTCCCTGTTTTCCTCACTGACGGGGGAGTACTTCCACAGGCGAAGGCTCTACCGTATCCCTGAAACGCTGAAACGGTCCGGAAAGCTCATAAGAAGGGCCTACAACCTTTTCAGGCTCAAAGGTGAAAAGCTTCAGGACCCCTCCGAGTGGCTTCTGGACAACTACTATGTGATTCAGAAGGCCCTGGAACAGGTGGAGGAAGACATCCCCTTCGCCTTTCACCGGCAGCTTCCACTCCATGAGGGGCCTGCAGATCACCACAGCGACAAAACCAGGATCTACCGCCTGGCAAGGGAACTTACCCCCGGGGCGGGTTCCCTTCTCAGCATCAACCAGGCGGCTTCATTTCTCAGGCGCTACCAGCAGAGCACCCCCCTTACCATCGGTGAACTCTGGGCCCTGCCGTCAATGCTCCGGCTATCCGCCCTCGAACACCTGGCGGATGAACTCCATTCCTTCATAGAGGGCAGCGGCGGCGGCGAAGGGGTTTCAGCGGCGGTCCTGAACCTGAGAAAGATCCAGGAAACCCACTGGAAGTCATTCTTCGAGGGAGTAAGCCCGGTCGAGAGAATACTGAGGAACGACCCCGGAGGCATCTACCGCAAAATGGATTTCGCCACACGGAACAGCTACAGGAACGCCATCGAGGAGATATCCCGGAAACACCGGCTGGAGGAAACCGCCGTGGCGGAAGCGGCGGTCCTTCTTGCCCGGGAAGCCGGGGATGAACACATCGGCTTCCATCTGCTTTTCAAGAAGGGGAGAGCGGCCCTGGAACGGAGACTTGCCGGGAGATCGTCCCCCGGTGGAACATCCGGCAAAGCATCGGTCCCTTTCTACATCGGGGTAACAGCACTTATCACCATTGCCTTACTGGCTCTCTTCCCGGTGAGGACCCCTCTGGCCATTCTGCTTCTGCTGATCCCGGGAATCGCCATTGCATCGGATCTGGTGAGCAGGATCGCCATTAACCTCACAAGCCCGGCAAGGCTTCCAAAGATGGACTTCTCCAGGGGCATTCCCGAATCCTGCGCCACCCTGGTGGTGATGCCGGTCATTTTCTCTTTGGAAGAGGAAATAGTCAGCATGATCGGACAGCTCGAACGGCACTATCTCAGCAACGGTGTCAAAAACCTGCACTTCGCCCTTCTCTCGGACTTCGCCGACGCTCCCTTCGAAACCATGCCGAATGACAGCGGTCTATTGAAAATGGCACTCAGGGGAGTGGAGGAGCTCAACGAAAGACACAGCAGGGGAGGGGAGCCCATTTTTCACCTGCTCCACCGGCGACGGCTGTGGAACCCCGGGGAGGAATGCTGGATGGGATGGGAGAGGAAACGGGGCAAGCTGTTCGAGCTGAATGAACTGCTTCTTCGGAACGACTCCGGCACCTTCATCACCGGTTCTCCACCTGAGGGCATAGGGTTCGTTATTACCCTGGATTCCGATACGGTCCTGCCCGGGGGAGCGGCGGCCCGGCTGGTGGGAGCCATGGCCCATCCTTTGAACAGGTACAGGGGAAGCAGCGGCTACACCGTGATGCAGCCCCGGACCCTTCCCCTTTTCAGCCAGGGCACTCCCACGACATTCTTCATGGCGTTCTCCGGGGACTTCGCCGTTGATCTCTACTCGACAGCGGTATCCAACACCTATCAGGACCTCTTCGGGGAGGGGATATACATGGGAAAGGGCATTTACCATGTTGAATCCTTCCAGGGATCCATAAAAGGAAAGGTTCCGGATAACTCCCTGCTGAGCCATGACCTCTTCGAGGGTCTGCTTGGAAGGGCGGCCTTCCTGAGCGATGTGATCCTCTATGAGGATTTCCCCGCTGACTTTTCCGCCTGGCTGAAGAGGCAGCACAGGTGGATAAGGGGGGACTGGCAGCTCCTGCCATGGCTGTTCAGGGGAGGACTGTCCCTCCTCGACCGCTGGAAAATGGCTGACAACCTCAGGAGAAGTCTCACTGAACCGGCCATTCTTGCTCTGATCCTCACAGGCTGGCTCGTCCTTCCCGGGTCAGGATGGCTTTGGACAGCCGCTGCTGCGGTTACGGTGATGAGGAACCAGATAACAGAAACGCTTTTCAAGGCAGCCTCGGGATCCTTCAGATTCCATGAGGCGGGCTGGCTCCGGGGATCCCTGGACCTTGCCCTGCTTCCTGTAACCGCCGCGGTGAATATTCACGCGGCTGCCGTTACCATTTACAGACTGATCATATCAAAGAAGCACCTGCTTCAGTGGACATCCGCGGCGGAAGCATCGAGAAGGGCAAGGGGGGTGGGAAACCACGGTAAGAAGTATTACCCTGCAAGCCTTTTCGCCATTGCGACGGGAACCGCTGCGGCATTCTGCCGGCCCTCGGTCCTTATCCCGGCAATGCCTTTCCTCGTTCTCTGGGCTGCTGCTCCCCTGATGGTGAACCTCATCTCCAGATCGAAAAGAAGGAAGACCGACGCCCTTCCCCGTCCCGACGAACTCCTGCTCGAAAAAACCGCCCTGAAGACCTGGAACTTCTTCGACACATTCGTGGGACCCGATGACCACTGGCTGCCCCCGGATCACTTCCAGGAGGAACCACTCGGCAGGGTAAGCCACACCACTTCGCCGACGAACATCGGCCTGTGCCTGCTTTCAGCGGTGGCGGCGGGGGATATGGGCTACATGGGCGTAAGACAGCTGCTGCTGAGGCTCAGGGACACCCTCCAGGGAATGTCCGGTCTCGAGAGGTACCGCGGACACATCCTGAACTGGCACAACACCAGAACACGCGAAGCCCTTCACCCCAGATATGTCTCCACTGTGGACAGCGGAAATCTTCTCGCGTCCCTTGTTGTCCTCTCCAGGGCCTGCGAGGAAGCCGGTGAACTGTCCGTTCTGTCCCGGGAACGGTGGAGAGGTCTCGAGCTCACCGTTAGGATACTGGAGGACGCAATGGCCGGCTCCCGCGGGCCGGGGGACTTCCTGAACAGGGTTTTTGACGCCCTGGAGAATGCCGGGGACTGCGGTATTTCCTCTGTGATGAGCCATCTTGAAAAACTGGACACCGCTCTGTCGGAAATGGAAGAGCAGATGGTGGTCCTGATGGACTCCACCGGCATGACCCCCGAGGAGATAGGCGAGGCGAGAACATGGCTCCTCCGTGCCCGTTCCCATCATTCGGACATGGAGGACGAGATCAGATACCTGTATCCATGGATCCCATTTCTGGCCGGCGAGGGAAAAGGTATCTCCCTGTCCGCTGATCCATCCATTGCGAGGGCCTGGAAGGCCCTTCTTGAAGAACTGCCCGAAAAGCCATCTCCCGCGGGCTTCCTGAGGGCATACGGGCCGGCTGCGAAAATGATCCGCGATTTGAGGGCAGTCACGGAAGAGACCGGCCTTCAGCACCTTTCCGCGACCCTTGATGAACTGCTGGGCGAGGGCCGCAACCGGTGCATGGAAGTGATAAGGGATGGCGAAGCCCTGAGAAGGATGGCGGAGAATGAAGCGGATGCCATGGACTTCTCCTTCCTGTATCACCGGGGAAGGGATGTGTTCAGGATAGGCTTCAATGTGGATTCGGAACAGCCCGACGGGAACTGCTACGATCTGCTTGCTTCCGAGGCCCGGATCACCAGCCTCCTTACCATTGCCAGGCGCCAGGTGCCCCCGGATCACTGGCTCCACCTCTCCAGACCCTTTACTTCCGTTTCTGGGATGCTGGGGCTGCTTTCCTGGAGCGGTACCATGTTCGAATACCTTATGCCCATTCTCTTCACCGGCTACCGAAGTGAGACCCTTCTTGGCAGATGCTGTCTGGCGGCGGTAAGAAGGCAGATCGAATACGCAGAACAGCTCGGGATCCCATGGGGAGTTTCCGAGTCCGGCTACTACAGGCTTGATACCGCGGGCAACTACCAGTACAGGGCCTTCGGAGTACCTGGGCTGGGCTACAAACGGGATCTGGCCGAGGACACCGTGGTAAGCCCCTATTCATCAGTACTTGCCCTTCCAATTGCCCCGGAGCAGGTGGCGGAGAACCTTATGGTGCTGCAGTCCATGGATATGACCGGGCCATGGGGTTTCTACGAGGCTATGGACCTCACCCCGTCCAGGCTTCCCCCGGACAGGAAATTCATGCCGGTCAGATCATACATGGCCCATCACCAGGGAATGATACTGCTCGCGATACAGAATCATCTTCAGAACGGGATCACAGTATCCAGATTCAGGAGGGACCCGGCGGTGCGAACGGTGGACCTGCTCCTCCGGGAAAGGGCACCGGAAAACCCTCGGATAGTCTATGCTAAACCAAGGCCGACACTCACCGAAGAGCTGAAAAGGCCTTCGGCGGACGTGAACGGTTGGCAGCTCCACCTCGAGGCCAGGGTTCCAAGGGTGCACCACCTTTCCAACGGCAGTCTCAGTGTCCTTCTCACCGATTCAGGGGGAGCCTTCATCAAATGGAAGAACAGGGACATCACCGTGTGGAACTCCGACACCACCAGGGACCGGAGCGGCGCCAGGCTGTTCATTATTGACCTGGAGACCGGGGAGCGCATGGCTGCCTGCAGCGTTTCCACCGCCGAGGAAAGACCGCTGTGCACAATGACCTGCTTTCCCCACAGGGTGGAGCACTTCACCGGGGGAAGGGACATCTCAGTGGCGGTAGAAACGGTGATCGACCCGGAAAGGGATGCGGCACTGAGGAAGGTAACCATAACCAACCACACCGGGAAGAAAAGAAAACTGCTGATCTGCAGCCACTTCGAACCTGCCCTGGCGCCGGAGGGCACCTTCGGCGACCATCCGGAATTCAACCGCATATTCATATCAAGCGAATTTTATCCCGAAAGGGGTGTTCTAATCCTCAGCAGAAGGAAAAGGACCCCTCTGGAGGAGGGTATCGCAGTGGGACAGATCATACCCGGCGGGGAAGGGGTCCGCTTCGAATCGAACAGGGAGATATTCACGGGCAGGGGCCCGGGGTTCGAGGGCACACTTTCAGGGAGAGCCGGTACCACGGTAGACCCTGTCCTGGCCATGGCCGGCGAACTGGAACTCGAAACGGAAGGAACCGGTTCGGTGACATTTGTAACCCTCTGCGGAAACACCGATCAGGATGTGCTCACCCTTGCCGGTGAATACACCCATGCCGAATCCATTGAGGAGGTTTTCCAGAGAAGCGAGGTCCACATAAGGAGAAAGCTCACAACCACCGGGATCACCGGTGAACTCATCCGAAGGACACAGCCTGTTCTTTCCTCACTGCTTTTCCCCTCCCGTCTCCTCAGGGCACCGGAGAGTGTTCTCCGCAGCAACACGATGGGACAAAGGGATCTCTGGCGTTTCGGCATCTCCGGGGACTATCCAGTGCTTCTGGTGAAGGTGAACACCGGCGACAATCTTGACCTCCTGAGGGACATTCTGACAATTCACATGTTCTGGCGGCGAAGGAACCTGTTCATCGACCTCGTGATACTCAACAGGGAGGAAACCGGCTATGAAACCGACCTGCAGGGCAAACTCCACCGTCTTCTTGCCTCCACCGGTTCCGACGACTGGGTAGGCAGGAGGGGGGGAGTCTTCCTTGTAAGGTCGGATATCATCAATCCCCGGGAGCTGGTCCTCCTCAGCACATGGGCACGGGTGGTCCTGTGCTGCGGGGAGGACCTTGACCAGCAGCTGGAGGTCTTCTACGAGCTTGCTGTAAGGCAGCCGGATATCGTTCCCCTTCCCCCCTCAGCCACCGAAACCGTTCCACCGCTGAAAAGACCCGGTGAGCTGGTCTTCTGGAACGGCAGGGGAGGCTTCACCCCGGATGGCCGGGAGTATGTGATCTTCCTCGAGAAGGATGACTGGACCCCCAGGCCCTGGATAAACGTGGTAGCCAACGAAAAGACCGGCTTCACCGCCTCCGAGTCCGGTCTTCAGTGCTCCTGGGCCATGAACAGCGGCGAGAACAGGCTGACCCCCTGGAGGAACGACCCCCTTAAGGACCCTCCCGGGACGGCGATTTACATAAGGGACGAGGAAACCGGGGATTTCTGGTCACCATCACCCCTTCCTGTTAGGGATGAAATGCCCTATCTGGTTCGGCACGGTGTGGGATACACCGTCTGGGAGCACAACAGCAACGGCCTCAGACAGAGACTGACTGCCTTCACCCACGGCACTGAACCGGTTCAGGGGCTCAACATATCCCTTGAGAACAGCGGCGCGGCGACCAGAAGGGTGAGCATAACCCTGTATCTGGAACCTGTTCTGGGAACCACAAGGGAAAAGACCTCCGAGTTCATAGTATCAAGTTTCAGTACCGACAGCAACGCGCTCCTCGCGGAGAACACCGCCGGGGAGAAGCCGCCGGGGGGCGTATTCTTCGTGGCCTCAAGCAGAACACCAGCCGGGCTAACCACCGACAGGGAAGAGTTCCTCGGCAGGTATGGAGACATGGGTTCACCGGCTGCAATGAGGCGCACTGGCCTTTCAGGCTCCCTGAGGCCGGGAACCGACCCGTGCATGGCGGTACGGGTAATGATCTGGATAGGGTCCCACGAGAGGAAGGAGCTAACATTCCTCCTCGGCCAGGCGGAATCGGCGGCGGAGGCCGGGGAACTGATAAATACCCACATGCAGAGGGCCATGAGCGGTGAAATGCTTTCAGGTGCCGCAGCCCGCTGGAAGGGTATTCTGGGCTCCCTTCAGGTCCGCACCCCGGACCAGAGCATGAATGTCATGCTGAACGGGTGGCTGCTTTACCAGACCCTCTCGTGCCGCATCATGGGCAGGACCGCCCTCTACCAGTCCAGCGGGGCCTGGGGCTTCAGGGACCAGCTGCAGGACTGCCTGGCCCTCTGTCAGGCCTTCCCAGACAAAACCAGGGAGCACATTCTGGAATGCGCTTCCAGACAGTTCAAGGAGGGGGATGTTCTCCACTGGTGGCACCCTCCGAACAACGCCGGGGTGAGGACAAGGTGTTCCGACGATCTGTGCTGGCTGCCCTACGCCGCGTCGGTGTATGTGGAGAAGACCGGGGACACCGCTATCCTTAATGAAAGGGTTCCATTTCTCGACGGGGAAGAACTCCGGGAGGGTGAAGACGAGAGATACGAGAGGTTCCCTGTATCCAGAAAAACGGCGTCCCTTCATCAGCACTGTCTGCTTGCCCTGGAAAGGGGGCTCACAAGCGGGGAACACGGTCTTCCCCTCATGGGACAGCATGACTGGAACGACGGCATGACCCTGGTGGGGAAGGAGGGGAGAGGGGAGAGCGTCTGGCTCGGCTGGTTCCTTTACGACACCCTTACCCGCTACGCCGCCACATGCGGAAGAATAGGGGACACCATTTCAGAGGAGAAGCTTCTCGCCTCGGCGGGGATACTCAGGGAAGCCCTCAGGAAGGTTGCCTGGGACGGAGCCTGGTATCTCAGGGGCTTCTACGACGACGGGCATCCCCTGGGTTCCCACATCAACGATGAATGCTCCATTGCATCCATAGCCCAGTCCTGGGCTGTAATATCCGGCGCCGGTGAGAGTGAGGAGAACAGAAGGGCCATGCTTTCACTTAGGGAAAAACTGGTGGACAGGGAGAACGGGCTTATCCTTCTATTCCAGCCCCCCTTCGACAAGACCAGCCGGCATCCGGGGTACATAATGGGCTATCCCCCGGGAGTCCGTGAAAACGGAGGCCAGTACACCCATGCCGCGGTCTGGGCTGCCTGGGCAATGGCCATCACCGGGGACGGGAACGGCACCCATGAGCTTTTCAGTATGATGAATCCCGTGAACAAATCCGACACAGCGGAGAAAAGGGATGTCTACAGAACCGAGCCCTACGCCGTGGCAGCGGATGTCTACAGCTCCCCTGAATGCCCGGGCAGGGGAGGGTGGACATGGTACACCGGCGCAGCCGGGTGGCTGTATCGCCTTGGCACCGAGGCAATTCTGGGGCTGTACCTGAAGGGTGACGAACTGGAAATAAACCCCTGCGTGCCTTCCCACTGGGAAAGCTGGGGTGTGGAGTACAGATACAAGAGGGCGGTGTACAGAATAGAGTTCAGCAACCCTGAAATGGTTTCCCGGGGTATAAGAACGGTGGAGCACAACGGCAGACGCCTGGAAGGCAATGTATTGAAGCTGTCGGGGTCAAATGCCCGCCATGATGTTACCGTTACACTGGGCAGTTCCTAGAGGGTGCCCTCGGCGGTCGCCGCTGATCCGTCGGCGCTGGTGTCCTCGAAGCGCAAATTGCCGTTGCTGTAGATCTTAACGGTAACGGTTCCCGATGAACCGGTGCGTTTTGCCGAGAGATAAGCCTGGTCTCCCTTGTTCGCGGAGAAGGTTATTTCCCAGGGAAGTTCCTGGCCGTTCAGTATCACAAGATCGCCGTTGGAATCTATGTAATCGATGTTAACCGCCCCGGCGGAGCCCGTGATCTGGTATTTAACCGTTATCGACGCGGACAGAGGATCTTCGCCGCAGGCAGACAGGAAAAGGGCCACGGACAGCACGAAAGGATATTTAAGAAAACGCATTTCCCCTCCAGATTCTTCATTGTTGGATAACTGCGAATATAGAAGGCGATCAGAGCAAAGGGAATGGCATTCCGTTGTGTATCGTTATTCCAGTACTGTTTCATCCCTTTAAGGTGTGGGGCATGCTTAATGCTGTACACAACAATCTGTTACGCAATCTATTTGTCATATTTACGGATGGCCTTAACTTTACATAATATCCATTATCGGACATTGGTGGTTAAAGGAAAGCGGGCCTTCCGGCCCGCCTCCGCCTACTCCATCTGATCCGCCAGAATCTCCAGTCTGTACGACTCGAACACAGTGGTGTCGCTGGACAGCGCCAGGGCCTGCTCCAGGTACTCCCTGCTCTCTTCGTAGCGGCGCTGACCATAGCTGATCCTTGAAAGTCCGTGGAGGGCTTCAGCCCTTACCAGGCGGTCCTCCCCGGCAATATCCAGAATTTCCATGTAGGAAGATCCGGCATTTGCCAGGTCCTGCTCGCTTCCCCGGTTCTCCAGGACTATGCCCATGTGGAGAAGGGCGGGGATCCTTACATCATTTGAGGGGTTTGCGGCGAGAACCGCTGAAAGGGTGGATATGGCAGTTTCGTAGTTGCCCCGTATTATGTCGATCTTTGCCCCGAGTATCGCGGATTTCCTTGCCCAGGTGTTCTGGGGATTGGCGTTCCATGTCTGCATGGCCATGCCGTAGGCAGCCTCGATTCCCTGGTATGCCTGCTCGGTCTGGTTGGCGGCGGCGGCGCTCATGGACTGGCTGTAAACCTGGCTGGCGGTTATGAATCCCGCCATTGCCTCGTCGGAGGCCGCGGCGCGCCTGCTCATGAAATACTGGCCCACGAGGAGTATCAGCAGTACAGCTATCAATCCTCCGAAGACTTCCTTCTGATGGGTCTGAATGAAGAACAGGCCCGCTTCCAGCTTGTCGTGGACCGGATCCTTTTTTATTTCCTTCTTTGTCAGTTTTTTTCTTGTTTTGTGTGCCACCTGGCATCCTCCATTTTCTTGATTACACCGGTAAAGAACTGCGCAGCTATGCCATACAGATCCTCAAGGCTGCCGGAGTTGTCCAATACGAAATTCGACCTTCTGCATTTTTCCATTATGTCCAGCTGCCCCCGCCATCTTCCTTCGGCGGTTTCGGGGCTGATTTCGTCCCTTTTCACCAGTCTTTCCCTTGACCTGGCGGAGGTGTCCCGGACGGTAACTGTGAGATCCGCTTCCCTCTCAAGTCCCAGCTCGAAAACAAGGGCTGCGTCGAGAACGAACACCCCGGGAAGGTTCCTGAGTTTTCCCGCGGAAAGCGCCGTCCATCTTACAAGTCTCGGGTGAAGGACCGAGTTCACCACCTTCAGCGTCCCAGGATCGGTGAAGACCTTCTCCCTGAGAATTCCCCTTATCTCACCGCCGGTTGCCATGGAAAGCCCTGGAATGCCCAGTTCACTCTCCAGCCGCTGCTTCACAGGCTTTCTGTCCAGGAACTGGTGCCCCGTCCCGTCGAGGGAACACACCGAAGCGCCCATTCCTTCCCATACCCCGGCCACCGTGGAGGCTCCGGTTCCGCTGCATCCCGTCAGGGCGAGAAGCATCAGCGCTGGGTCCAGACTATATCTGAGCGTGTGAGTTCAAGCTGGACAAGTTCTCCTTCGGTGCTGCCCTCGGGGGCATACACGGGAATATAATTATCCGTAAGACCGATGTTCCTGCCAAGTATTTTCCTGCCCTCGACCAGAATGGTCTGCACCGTTCCGGTCATGCTTTCTCTGAAGGCCCTCCGTGAACCCGTGGAAACCCTTCTCAGCTCAACCGCCCTTTCCGTAACCGTTTCGGTGTGAAGCTGCTCCATTTCCCAGGCGGGGGTCCCCTTCCTGGGAGAAAAGGGAAACACATGGAGATAGTTTATGCCGGGGCTGGACGCCAGGGAGAGGCTCGCCAGGAAATCCTCCTCCGTTTCACCGGGGAAACCGGCGATAATGTCGCTTCCCACACAGGCACCGGGGAACAGCTCCCCTATTGCCGCTATCAGCTCCTCCTCCTGTTCTCTGCCGTAGTTCCTGCCCATTTTCCTGAGTATGGGATCGGAACCGCTCTGGAAGGGTATGTGGAAATGCCTGCACAGGCCGGGCAGCGCCATTCTCTCAAGGGCACCCACTGTGAGATAGAGTGGTTCCACCGAGCCTATCCGCAGCCGGAAGCCGCCTGTGTCAAGGAGATCGGCAACCAGTTCAGGAAGCCGGTAACCTTCATCGTAGAGCCCTGTGCCGTAATCGGCTATGTCAACACCGGTGAGACAGATCTCTTTGTAGCCGGCGTTGGCAAGGTCCCTGGCCTGCTTCAGGACCGTCTCCCTGGGCTGGCTCCTGGAGTCGCCCCTTGCATGGGGAACAATGCAGTAGGTGCACCTGTTGCTGCAGCCGTCCTGTATCTTCAGGAAGGCCCTGGTTCTTGATGTGGATACCGGGGCGAAGCATGGGAACAGACCCTCTCCCCCCGGTTCCCCGATCTTCCCGGATATGATCTCAGGGATGCTTCCCTTCAGGGAGTTGGGAACCACAACAACCCCTTCGGACTCCATTTCCCTGAAGTCCTCCGGGCTGACCTCGGCAACGCATCCGGTTACAACTATGAGGGCATCTGGATGCCTGGCTGCGTAGCTTCTGACCGCCTTACGGGATCTGGCCTGGCTTCTGCCCGTTACAGCACAGGTATTTACGATAATGACCCCGGCGCTGTCCGGTGTGTCGGCGCGGAGGCCGCCGAGGGCACTGGCCAGTTCTTCTACCAGGGCTTCGGTTTCGTAGGAGTTCAGCCTGCATCCCAGTGTGTAGCCGAATACCGAGGGGTTGCTGATGGGTTTCATGATCAGCGGGCGGGCCGGGGCACCGCTGCCCCGGCCCCTCTGCCCTATTCCCCTGCTTTTTCTTCTTCGGTTTCCTCCGGTGAGGCTTCCTCTTCCGGGGCTTCTTCAGCGTCGGCTTCAGGTGTTACTTCAGCGTCGGCTTCCGGGGCAGTTTCCCCTTCGGTGGAGTCGTCTTCCTCATAGACGGATCTCTCAACGGGCTTCACCTCGGGTTCGGGTGCCGGGGGGCGATTCTCGAGGGCGGCCCTGAACTCTTCAAGTTCCTCGTTGGGCCTGCCGTTGAAGAAGCTCCTCACACTGAGGACTATCCTTCTGCTGGAGGGAACCACCTCGATGACCCTGAGGGGAAGCTCGTCGCCGTTGCGAAGCACCTCGGCGGGATTCTCCAGTTCCTCCCAGCCAAGCTGGCTGAGCGGGACGAAGCCTTCGATGCCGTCTTCCAGGTCAACGACCACTCCCCTGTCGAGGATCTGGGTCACCACACCGCGAACCTCGGTGCTTTCGGGATAACGGTCGGTCATGGAGTCCCAGGGGTTTTCCTCGGTCTGCTTCAGCCCCAGGGAAATGCGGTGGTTCTCACGGTCGATGCTGAGCACAACCACCTTGACATCCTGGTTCTTCTGAACGACCTCGGAGGGGTGGCTGACCCTCTTGGTCCAGCTCATGTCGGAGATGTGGATGAGGCCGTCGATGCCCTCCTCTATCTCCACGAAGGCGCCGAAGTTGGTGAGGTTGCGAACCTTGCCCTCCACTGAGGAACCTATGGGATATCTTTCCTCGATGGAGTTCCAGGGGTTCTCCATGGTCTGCTTGAGACCGAGGGATATCTTTCTCTCTTCCTCGTCCACGCTGAGCACCACGGCCTCGATGTCGTCGCCTACGTTCATCAGCTTGGACGGATGACGGACATGCTTGGTCCAGGACATTTCAGAGATGTGGATGAGGCCCTCGACACCGGGCTCGATCTCCACGAATGCTCCGTAATCGGTGATGGAGGCAACCTTGCCGTCGATAATGGTTCCCTGGGGATACTTATCCGCAACACCTTCCCATGGGAAAGGCTGAAGCTGCTTGAGACCCAGGGAGATACGCTCGCGCTCGCGATCGAACTTGAGGACCTTCACATCTATCTCGTCGCCGATGGCAACAAGCTGTGACGGGTGACGCACCCTGCCCCAGCTCATGTCGGTGATGTGAAGAAGGCCGTCGATGCCGCCGAGGTCCNNGACGGATGGCGTACCCTTCCCCAGCTCATGTCGGTTATGTGGAGGAGTCCGTCTATTCCGCCCAGGTCCACGAAGGCGCCGAAATCGGTGATGTTCTTCACTATTCCCGGACGGACCTGATCCTCGGCCAGCTCGTCGATGAGCTGTTCCTTGAGCTCGCTTCTGGCCTCTTCAAGGACCTGTCTGCGGCTGACGACGATGTTGCGCCGCCTCTTGTTGAGCTTTATCACCCTGAAGTCCAGCTCCTGGCCGCAGAACTTCTCGAGGTTGGGCACCTGCCTGAGGGCAACCTGTGAACCGGGAAGGAAGGCGTCGACGCCCATGATCCTCACGGTGAGACCGCCCTTTATCCGTTTGATGACCTTGCCCTTGAGAATGGAGTTCTCGTCGTAGGCCACCTTGATATCGTTCCATACGGTGTGGAAGTGGGCCTTTTCCCTGGAAACGGATACCCTGCCGTCGGAGTCTTCCAGGGATTCAACGAAGACATCGACCCTGGTGCCCGGTTCCGGCACCTCGCCGTCCCTGAATTCCTGCAGGGGGATCACGCCCTCGCTCTTGTAGCCGAGGTCCACGATCACCTCGTTCTCCGCAGCTTTGAGAATGGTACCGGATATGATGGTTCCAACCTTCACGGTGAAGTTGTTGGAAATTGTACCCTCATAGGCGGCTTCAAGGGTTGACCTTTCAGCCATGGTGTAGTCGTGACCCTCTATGGTCTCGATCTCTTCCTCGGTCAGGCCAACTACGAACTCGTTCCTGTCACTCATCTGGTGTTTCCTTTCCTTCTGTTTCTATTTTCAGTTCTCGTATCTTGTCCATTATGTATGCGGCTATTCCAGCCGGGCCACCTTCCTGGTGGCATTTTTCAATGGTCTCGGGCAGAATGGGGTCTCCGAACCTCACCGAGAACCTGTTCCTGAAGAACAGCGCCCCGAGGGGGTGATCGGTGCCCCTTACGAAAAAGGGATAAACCTGAGCCCCGGTGGAATGGGCTATGTGCCCCACACCGGCCTTGGGGGGAAGAAGCCTTCCCGTTTTGCTCCGTGTGCCCTCGGGGAAAATGATAATGGCCTTCCCCTCATTCACAAGGTCGCGGGCGGTTCTCAGTGCCTCGGAATTCACAGCGGCCTTCCTGTATACCGGAAAGGCTCCAAGACCCCGAAGAAAGCTCCCGACAAGTGGATTGCTGAAGAGTTCCGACTTCGCCATGAAGTGCACCCCCCGGGGAACCGCGGCGCCGACGAAGGGAGGGTCCCAGTCGGATATGTGGTTGCCCGCGAGGATTATTCCACCCTGTCTGGGAATGATCTGCTGGTTCGTGGTCTTCAGCCTGAAGAAAACCTTTGCCATGATGTAAACGAAGGGGCGCACCAGGCTGTCCACCAGCCGTGATCTTTTTCTCATGGGGAACGGAGCCTCCTGTAGTGGCGGATGACGAAACGGACCTGGTCGTCAACGGTCATGTAGGTCCCGTCGAGCCACAGGGCCCCCGGGGGAAGCCTCAGGGGGCTGTCGGCGCGGTTCCTGTCGCGGTGGTCTCTGCGGAACATGGCCCGGACCACTTCAGTCATGCTGCCGCCGCCAAGGTCGCGAAGCCTTCGCATGGCCCGTATGGCGATATCAGCCACCACATAGACCTTCAGATCGGCATCGGGGAACACCACTGTGCCCATGTCCCTGCCCTCGGCCACGGTGTCATGGGTTCCGCCAAAGGCCTTCTGCAGCTTTACCAGTTCCGCCCTTACCTCGGGGTGTGCGGAGATGACACTGGAGGCTTCGCTTATCTCAGGAGTGCGTATTTCCCGGGAGATGTCCTCCCCGTCGAGGAAGACCCCTCTGCTGGATACATCGATGCTGTGCCCTGAAATGAGTTCCGCCGCGGAACTGCCACGGGCGGGGTCGATGTCATATCTCTTAACGAGAAAAGCCGACGCTCGGTACATGGCGCCGGTGTCGAGATACTCAAAACCAAGTTCAGCCGCTATCCGCTTCGCAGTTGTGCTTTTACCGGAAGCGGCGGGTCCGTCTACAGCGATGATCTCAGGCAGTCAAATTCACACCCTCTCTTGCATAGTGGGCCGAATATCGTGAATTTAACCCCTTCGGTCAAGCTGTCAGCGGCTGAGCCTCACAAGGTCGCAGAGTGAGGATGTTTCCTCGGGTGTGAGCTGTCTCCAGCCTCCCCTCTCGATTCCTTCGAGCCTTATGGTTCCGTATCTCGTTCTCTCCAGACCGATCAGGGGAACCCTGCAGGCTGAGGCAAGGCGCCTAACTTCGCGGTTCCTTCCTGTCTTGAGCACCAGGTTGATCTTCCTGGGACCGGACTGTTTCACCGAAAGGGGTTTTGAAAAAGCTCCGGGTTCTATGTAGGATCCCTTGGCAAGCCTTGCCAGGTCGTCGGGGGTAACCGGTTTCGCTGTCACTATCTGGTACTCCCGTTCCACCCTGTACTTCGGGTGGCTCAGTCTGTACACAAGTTCGCCGTCGTTGCTCCACAAAAGGAGCCCTCCGGTCCTTATATCGAGCCTGCCCACCGGGGCTGTTCCCGGAGGCATGCCCCCGGAGAGGAGGGTGACCGGTCTGGAGCTGTTCCCGTCCATTGTGGTCTCGTATCCCGAGGGCTTGTTCATGGCGGCGGCGAAGAGCTCGGGAAGCGTCACCGCCGATCCGTCCCAGAGAACGAGGTCTCCGGCCTTTACCCTGTATCCCGGGTTGATCGTGAGTTTTCCGTTCACCGTTACCATGCCCTCGGTAATGTCGGTGTCACAGTTCCTCCTGCTGGCAATTCCTGAACGGGCTATGTACCTGTTCAGCCTCATTCCGTCCGCGTGGGGCGGAACCGAGCGGTTCTTTTTGTCACTGGAGATCAAGGGTATCCTCCGAATCTTCCATGGCTGCATTGTCCAGGTCCTCCGCGGAGAGCTGAAGCAGACTCTCTATCTCATCCATCCTTGGAAGATGCTCTATGTCACTCAAACCGAAATACTCAAGGAAAAGCGGTGTGGTCTCGTAGAGAAGGGGCCTTCCCGGAACTTCCTGCCTTCCGGCTATCCTGATAAGGTCCCTCTCGAGGAGGGTCCTCACTGCGCTGTCGCTGTTGACGCCCCTTACCGCCTCGATCCGGGCCCTGGTGGCGGGCTGCCGGTAGGCCACCACAGCAAGGGATTCCAGGGCGGCCCGGGAAAGGCGGCTTCGTCTTCTGCCCTCGAAGAGCTGGGACACCACATGACCCAGTTCAGGGTCGGTTACTATCCTGAAGCCACCGGCGAGGTTCACCACCTGAACCGAATGTCCCCCGGCGGCGAGTTCCTCCTCTATCCTGCAGATGGCCTGCTCGGCGGATTCCGTTCCGCAGCCCGTTATGTCGCATATCCTGTTTATGTCCAGGGGTTCCTCGGAGGCAATGAGAAGGGCCTCTATCTGTCTGGCAAGCTGATCAAGCATCTCCGGTCCACCTTTCAGTTCTCCGCATGCTTATCTCCCCCATGGGATACTTCTGTTCCGCCACCAGCCAGCCCCGCTTCATGAGCTCCAGCACCGCCACGAAGAAGGAGACTATCCTGGCGGCCCCCGCTTCGGTTCCAAGTGTTTCCCTGAAGGACTTCACGACCCCGGGCTTCAGTATCCTGTCAAGGGTCTCGACGCACTGCGAAAGGGACACAAGGGGCCTGGGGACCCTGTGGACCGGAGGGCCCGAGTTCTTTTCCGCCAAGTTCTCCATGGCCATGAGAAGGTCGAGGAGCGAGGTCTGCCCAGGATCAGGGGGACCGGCTGCTTCCTCGTATCTTTCCCTCTCCCCGGGGGGAGGGAAGGCGTCCCGCCAGATGGTCTCGCTGTCCCGGAGCTCCATGGCGACCTCCTTGAAGGCGCGGTAGAGAACGATATGCCGCATGAGGCTCTCCATGGGGTCTTCCGTCTCCTCCATGAGGGCCCTCTCCACGGGGAGAAGTGACCTGCTCTTCATCCTGGCAAGGGTTGCCGCCATCACGAGGTAATCACCGGCTATGTCCAGATCCAGTTCAACAGCGGCCCTTATGTAGGAAAGGTACTGATCTGCTACAATGGCGACATGGATCGTGGTGATGTCCAGCTCGTCCCGCCTGATAAGGTACAGAAGCAGGTCGAGGGGACCCTCGAAGTCTTCAAGGGCTATGCGGCAGGCGGTTCCGCCGTCAGCAGACATATCCGAACTCCAGCATGTCCGTCTTGCTGTCCGGCCAGGCTTCCCTCACCTTCACCCAGAGATCTATCCTGCTGTTTTCCCCGGTGAACCTGTCTATGGCAGCGGATGAAAGCCTGTTGATCTCCTCGAGGGTCTGCCCCTTCCTCCCGATGAGCATACCCTTGCTGGAAGCCCTGGACACTATGAGGTTGGCCCTGACATAGAGCCTGCTGTCCCTCTGGGATATCTCCTCTATCTGCACCGCGGTCTCCGCTGCGATCTCCGGAGGAAGCATGGTGAACAGCTGCGCCCTTATCTGTTCTGCTATGAGGAATCTCCTGGAATTGAGTGTGTCGATGGTTCTGGGAAAAAGCCTGTCGCGGAGGGGTATGTTCTCCAGCGTGGCGTTCAGCAGGGTATCCACACCGCTTCCGGTAAGGGGATTCACAGTGAGACAGGCGGTGAAGCGATTCAGGTAGATGGCCTTTCTGAGGAAGGCCTGGCGGTGCTCCCTCTTAACGAAGTCGTTCCTGCCCAGGGCAAGGATCACAGGCTTTCCCGAAAGGCTCTGAAGGAAATCGGTGAGCACAGGGGTCTCGAGGTCGGCCTCGAAGGTGCCGATGTCCAGAAGAAGTATCACAACATCCACCCATCTTACCATGGAAAGGTCCCCCCCGGTCTCAAGGGGCGGGGTGTCGACGAAACATATCTGGGCATTCCCCGGTGTGCATATGCCCGTTATGGGCATCCTGGTGGAAGCCGGCTGGGGAGGCGCCGGGGAAATGGAAGAGCCGGTAAGGCTGTTAAGAAGGCTGGACTTGCCGGTGTTGGAAAGACCCGCTACCATGGCGTATCCACTTTTTATCATTCCACTGGGCAATTTGTCTCCTGTTCCGTTTCGCTGTTTTGTGACGGCACCGTGCCGGCAAGGGCAAGGAAATCCCCGGCGGAGTTGCCGGCGTAGAGAATGCCGTCGATGAGCAGAGGAGGTGTGCCGGAGTATGAACCTGTTTCCAGGGTATCCACCGGAAACCCGCTGTTGAGACTGAGCAGGTATATGCTTCCGTCGTCGCAGCTTGCGTACACAATTGTGTCACACACAGCCGGGGTAACGGCCACCCAGTTCTCCAGGGCGGTTTCCCAGATGAGGTCCCCCCGGGTTGCAGAGAGGCAGATCACCCTGCTGTCGCATGTTCCCGCAACAAGCAGTGAATCCCGGAAAACAGCCGGCCTGGAAACAACTGTCCTTCCCCTCACACCATCAAGGGCGGTTTCCCAGAGGGTTTCCCCGGATGAAAGCTGAAGGGCCAGCACCTTCCCGGAGGAAAACCCCAGGAAAACCCTGCCGCCGGAAATGGAGGGGGCCGAGGGCTGCGACGCGAAATTCCGCGTCCAGAGGGTGTTGCCATGGACATCCCAGGCGGAGACCTGACCTGACTCGGTGGAGAGCACCGCTGTGTCGCCGGTGGCGGCGGGCCCCAGTATGAGCCCGTTCATGGTGCCGCTCCAGACCAGCTCCCCGGTTGAGGCGTGGAGGGCGGCCAGTGAGCCCATGGAGTTCCCGGCAACAACCAGGCTGTCCGCCAGGATGCAGGCATCGGTGAAGATGTGGTAGCCGAGGCCGGTCTTCCATACCTCGGAGCCGTTGTCCCTGTCGAGGGCGTAGATGTAGCCGTCCTGCCCTGGGAAGTAGACCCTCTGGGAATCCGCAGCCGCACCGCCTGAAAAGCCGCTGTCGGCGGTTCGCGACCACAGGAGGGACCCGGTTCGCCGGTTCAATGCCCTCATGGTCATGTCGTTGCCTGCAAAGTATATGTGTTCGCCTATCACCGCCGGCGGTGTGAATATCTCCCTGCCTGTGGAGAGTATCCAGAGTGTGTCGAAGGGGGCTGTTACCGCCGGTGCCCAGGCCGGGTTTCCAAGGGGCGTTCCTGAGGCCTGGCTCCATTCACCCGGGGGCGGGTCACCGGGAACGGGAGCAGCTTCACCGGTTAACGGGACAGTCTGGTTCAGTGTTCCGGCGTCGGGTGCCGGAGCTTCCGGTCCGTCGCTTCTCCCCTGACTGAGCATGAGGAGCACACCCAGTACGCAGGCAACACCCGCGGCGATGACAAGTATCCTTACCGCCGGGAGCTTTTCCGCGGTCCTGCTTGATGACGAAAGGATCATGATAACTTTCCTTAATCAGTATATGAGAACGGGCGCCCCCACTGGCAGGGTTCTGTACATTGCCTCCAGGTCGTCGCTGCTCAGCCTGATGCAGCCATGGCTGACGTTCCTGCCCCTGCCCACGCCGTAGTGCAGGAGTATACCGCCGCCGAGGTCAAGCTTGTAGTTGCCCAGGGCCCCGGGCACCGCCCGGACCCATACCCGTTCGCCTGCTGTGAGAGAATCGTTGTAGTACACTATCTGCTCTTCCCAGGAGAGGCTGTCGGGGATGAGTATGTCCTGTCCCGGCCTGGGAGGACGGAGGTTCTGCTCGAGCCAGTACCAGTCCGGACGGTACCAGTACGGGTTGTCACCCTTCTTTATCACGTACCTGAGCCCCCTGGGCGTCCTGAAGTCCCAGACCAGGCCGCTGTCGTTCTGGGCCCAGCCCTTGCCGGTGCCGCAGTAGCCCGTTCGCACCAGAAGCCCTCCCCTGCGCAGGTGGAACCTGTTCTGGTGGGTGTCTATTATCAGATAGTAGTCGAGGTAGTCCCGTATAAGTTCGGCCTCGGTGAGCCTTACCTCAAGGGAGTCCACCCTGCGGAGAAGTATGGGAAGTGAGTCTTCCCTGGCGACCAGGGCAGCGTTCATCAGGGCCAGTGTGTCCCGCTGGGCGGAAACCTCCTCCAGCCGGGTGAGGGCCTGGCTGGCCATGCGGTCCCTCTGTTCGACCCTTCCGCCGAGCTGGTGCACTGTGTAGAGGCTTGCCCCAAGGGCCAGGGCAAGCACTGAGAACAGAACGATAAGGGGTGTCTTCATTCAAAGCTCCGATCAGATAACCGGGTTGTCGACCAGGCTGCGTCTGGTCTGCCAGACAGCCGGGCTGCCCCGGGTATCCAGGTGTACGAATGGGCCGTGGGCGGGTATCCACCGGTAGGCTGAAGCCCCCCCCACCGCCACTTCTCCGGCGGCCTCGAGATCCCTCGCCTCGCTGACTATCACTTCGCCGTCGAAAACGTCAATCCGCTTGTTCCTGTCGAGATCGTCTATAAGGTCGTTGGGGGGCCATCCTTCTATCCAGATGTCCGCGGCCTCTCCATAAAGGTGCAGGCTGAAACCGGTCTCGTTGCCTATGGCTTCGTTGTAGGCCGGTGTCCGGAAACCGCTTATGCAGTTGATGACCCTGGCTTCCGGATACACACGGGCAACCTCTTCAAGGACCATTTCAAGCTTGTGCACGAGCCTCATGTCAAGCACCATGTACTGGGGCCAGTCCCCCTCGGTGTGGCACAGAAGGTCGGCGAAGGTGAGGTGTGTGGAAACCCTTGTGTGGTAGTCCTCGGACCAGAGCTCGATGAAACCCCTGGACGGGAGATGGTCTCTGGTGGTGCCGTCGCCGTAGAAGCCCAGGGGGAAAGAATTCACCGTTGCGGTCCTGACCTGGGCGCTGCCCAGGGGAACGAGTATGGACCATCGCTGAATGGAGAGGGAATCCGCCGCGGTCACGGTGTATATGCCGTGCCTGGGGGGCAGCTCGAAGCTGAACTCGGTTCCCTGGCCCGATAGGCCCAGGGAGGGCACGGACCATGAAAGATCCTGGGGCGAGGAGAGTGTGATGCCCTCGCCGGGGGATGCGGAGAAGGCAAGAAGATGGTTCTGCTGAACCCTTCCGTTCACAGAAAGCTGGAATACGGACCCGGTTGGGACGGGATCATCCACACCGGAGAAAACAAGAAGGAAAAGATATGCGATAATAGCGTTCACTGCGACTGTGTCCCCCTTCAGACGGCGTCCGCCGTACCCTTAATATACACATGCCGTCCATCCATGCTCAGCCTGCCTTCACAGTGGGCCTTCACGGCCATCGGGTAGATCAGGTGCTCCTTTTCCAGTATCCTCTTTGCCAGGCTGTCACGGCTGTCATCGGGCAGAACCGGAACGCTCTCCTGGAGTATCACAGGGCCGGTGTCGGTGCCGAGGTCCACATAGTGAACGGTGCATCCGGCGATTTTCACTCCGTACCGGAAGGCCTGCCCCTGGGCATCCAGGCCGGGGAACGACGGCAGAAGGGATGGATGTATGTTCATCACCCCCCGGGGAAATGCCTCGAGAAGGGGGCCTTTGATGATGCGCATGAAACCGGCGAGACAGACAAGTTCGATCCCCCTTCCAAGAAGGAAATCAGCCCATTTCCTCTCTTCCCCCAGTGCGAATCGGGTGCGGAAGGGTCCGGGATACATCCACTTTCCCTCGATTCCCAGTTCCCCGGCAAGGGACAGTGCCCCGGCATCGGGGTTGTCGGTGAGAAGGAGGTCTATCCTTCCAGGGCCGGTGTCGCCCTTTACCAGGGCCGCGAAGTTGGACCCGGTTCCCGAGGCGAGCACCGCAGTTCTAGTTTCTTTCACCGTTGCCCCTTTCTCCCTCGGGCAGCCCCGGGGGCTGGTCGGTGAAGGCCCATGTTATTCCGAATGACCAGCTGGCTTCTTCCCCGGCGGTGATGTCCTCGTAGCCAACCCCGAAGGAAAAGGGAAGCAGAACGAATCCCGCAACGGCATCCACCGTTCCCCGCCATTCGCCCAGGGAGTTCATGGAACCCCGGAACCTTGGTCCCGCCTCGAACCTGCCCCTGTACCAGTCCCCCCCGATAAGGGCGTGGCAGTTCAGCTGGAGGGAGTCTTGGTCGAAGGACCAGCAGGCGGCTGCACTTCCCCGGAGGAAGCCCGCACCTGCGCTGACATCGGCGGATACTGCAGGGTGGTGCGAGAAACGCCCGATGAGTGTGAATTTCTCATGTCTCAAAGCTATGGACTGGAAAGAGCTGCCGCCGGCGGGGCTTGAATGGGCGGCGGAAATGGCCACACCGCCGGTGGCCCAGGTCACCCCGCCCCAGTATCCGTTCTCATCGTTCTGCCTGTCCCCGGCAGCCACGGCGGTGAAGGGGCCTATGGGCACCTTAAACCCCGCCGCCGCCCTGTACTCCAGGGCTGTATCCACATGCGCCGCCCCGGCGCCTATCTCCAGGTCGAAGGGTCCCATATCGGTTCTCAGCCCACCGAGGACCTCCGGCCTTCTGTCATCTTCATAGAGCCTGGAGAAGCCTCCCCGGACATAGGCCGGCCCCGTGGAATAGCCGGACCAGAAACCCCAGCCGTGGCCTGAGTTCCTTCCCCATTCGCCAAGCCTGAGCTGGAAACCCCTTCTGTGGAACAGGGCGGAATTCAGGGATACCGTGTCGTCCCTGAACATCCCCAGGTTTGCCGCAGAAGCCCATGGAAGGGGTCTGTTAAGCTGGAAAAGGTACCGGCTGCGGTCGAGGGTGTTCTGTATCAGACCTATCCTTGAAAGGCTCAGGGAGTCCTGGAACCGGCTGTCCTGAAAGGAGGTGTTCCACCGCCCGCCGCCCCAGATACCGCTTTCAAGGGGGTCGAGGACCTCTCCGTCGGGCCAGGGAAGGTCATCGGGAATGTCCCCGATGGCCGCCAGGGGAAGACCGCCTGAAAGAACTCCGCCACTGTGTCCTGAAATGAGATAGTCCGCGGAGCATTTCCATCCGTGCCCGGTCTGAAGGAGGGTGTACCAGTCGGTGGCCTCTCCGCCGGGAAGCAGTGTCTGGAGCAGAAGAAGGAGGATCAATATCCCTCCCTGCCCATGGCCCTGTAGGTGAGTATCTTGCCACGCTCCACGCCGGGCTGGTCGAGGGGGTCGATGTTCATGGCAAGACCGCAGAGGACAGTGGCTATCTCCAGAGACATGAACAGCTGCCCCATGTACTCCGGGGAAACCTCCGGAAGGAATATCCTCGAAACGGGAAGACCCCTTTCTGCAAGGGCCTCCGCCGTGGCGTCGGCCTCGGCGGCCCTCAGTTCGTCAGGGGACCGTCCCTCGAGATAGGCCATGGTGGGAACCGAGGCGAACTCGCCGGGAACCGGCTTCCCCCTGCCTTCGAACTCTTCGGATACTATGGTTATCGTCTTGTCCGGGGGGCCCTCCATGAAAAGCTGCACCAGTGAATGCTGGTCAGCCGGCCCTCTGCAGGCCAGGGGGGTCTGCCCCTTGTTCACCGTGTTGCCGTTGAGATCCCCGGCTTTTCCAAGGCTTTCTCCCCAGAGCTGGGCGAACCACTGTGAAACACCGAAGAGACGGTTGGAATAGGGCATGAACACATGAACGGGATGGCTTTCGAACCTGGAAAGGAAAGCCCCGGCAAGGGTTCCGGAAAGGCTGTTCTCCCCCCCCTCGAGGAAGTCGGTCCTCACCGCTTCCGCACCGCGGAGTACCGCATCGGTATCCACGCCGGCCAGTGTTCCGGGGAAAATGCCCACGGGAGAAAGGACGCTGAAGCGGCCCCCGACATTCCCCGGAACCGGAAGGGTATCCCAGTTCCTCTCTACGGCGAGTTCCCTCAGGTGGCCCTTCCCGGGGTCGGTGATGGCCATCACCGGGGTGTCGGTTCCCAGAAGCCTTCGGAGTTCCATGAAGATGGAGAGGGTCTCGGCGGTCCCGCCGGATTTCGTGATGACGCAGATGGCGGCCGTTCCGCCCCTTCTTTCCTCCACGGCCCTTCTTATGAGGGCAGAGTCCGGGGAGTCGATGAGGCAAACACTTTCGCAGCAGGAACCTGCGCAGGAGAGCATGGCGGAAAGCCCCAGTGAGGAACCGCCTATTCCCGCAACGAAGACGTTGTCGTATTCAGCTGCATATTCCGCAGCCTTTGCCATGGCCCTTTCCTGAAGTTCCCCCTGCACCGGAAGGTCCAGGAACCCAAGCCTGCCCTGTTCCCGCCAGAGGTGAAAAAGATCCATGGTGCTGCGGTGCAGCTTCCTGTGATCGTATGACGTTCGGAATTCGAACAAAGCCTTCGACATAAATCCCTCCCTGCTGTTCATGTTCCGTCCGGGCTGAAATATACACCGCGGAACCATAACACACGAGGATTGTTTTTCTGAACACGGAGGTGACAGGCAATGAGATCACAGTTTTTGCTGCCCGCCGGGATGATCATCGCAGCGATGGCACTGTCCGGCGGAAATGGAGATGATAGCATGGGATACAGGGAACTTACACCTGAAGAGGAATACGTGATCGTTAACGGAGGCACGGAAAGGCCATTTACAGGCCGGTTCCTTGACCATTTCGAGGGAGGTCTCTACACCTGCCGCAGGTGCGGCGCTCCCCTCTTCTCTTCTGAAACCAAGTTCAGGGCCCACTGCGGCTGGCCTGCCTTCGACGATGCCCTGCCCGGAGCGGTGGAAGAGCTTCCGGATCCCGACGGAACGCGAACGGAGATACGCTGCGCAGCCTGCGGAGGCCACCTGGGACATGTGTTCACCGGCGAGGGGTACACCGAAACGGATACCCGGCACTGCGTGAACTCCATATCCATGGATTTTCTGGCCGGGGAGGACATCGGCACCGCCTACTTCGCCGGGGGCTGCTTCTGGGGGCTTGAAAACGCCTTCGACCACACCGAAGGGGTGCTTGACGCAGCTTCGGGCTACATGGGCGGCGAAACCGGGGACCCCTCCTATGAGGATGTCTGTTCAGGCGCCACGGGCCACGCTGAGACCGTAAGGGTGATCTTCGACAAGGGCCGCATATCCTACGAGGAGCTGGCAAAGATGTTCTTCGAGCTCCACGACCCCACCCAGGTGAACCGACAGGGCTTCGACACCGGCACCCAGTACAGGTCCGCGGTCTTCTATACCGGCAATGAGCAGCTGGAAACACTCGAGAGGCTGGTGGGCATACTTGAGGGACAGGGCCTTTCCGTTGCCACGGAGCTCTCCCCAGCCGGGGAGTTCCACCCGGCGGAGCAGTATCACCAGAACTATTTCGACAGGAACGGTGTCAGGGGGCAGTGCCACACCAGGGTGAACAGGTTTCCCCGCTGATCAGTCCCACCCGAACAGGGGGACCGAATCCAGGGGAACCAAGGAGAAAACGGTTCTCAGACCGTTCCTGCTCCCCGTTATCTGTACTGGAATGGTGTCCCCGGCGGAGGACAGAAGAAAGGTGAACAGACCCTCTTCGTGGATGAAATGGCCGGCAACGGAGTAGGTCCCGGGCAGCGGGGCGGAATCCCCGGGGAAGTCTCCCCTGCAAAGGAGGCCCCCCTGTATGGCGGTGCAGCCCTGGAGCCCCTCCGGCCAGGCAACGTGGCCGGGACCGGGAAGCATGATGTATGTGGAATCTTCAGGGGGCCCCTTCACCGAGGCCAGTGTATCTCCCGGCTGTATCAGGTCACCGGGGGCAGCCCGGACATCCATTGTCCCCTCGAAGGGGGAAAGAATGGGAACGAAAACGCCGGGATCGTTCAGTATGGCAAGAAGGCTGTCCGCGGCGGCGGTGTCTCCGGTGGCCAGGGCCATTTCCAGCTGCATGTTCATCCTCTCGGTTTCGATGGAGAGGAAGGGATGGGAGCACAGAAGGGCGGTATCCCCCGGGGCGGCTTCCCCATCGGGGGCGGCTTCCACCACCACAAGGGGAGAATTCCCGGTGAGGACCAGGAACCGTACCATGGAGTCCGGCCTCGTCACAGTGTACATGGGGCCCGGCCCGGCATAGCCCGCATCCGGTTCACCGGCATGGCCCGGTGGCGCCGGCGGCGTCTCCCCTGCCCCGCAGCCGAAGAGAAGAACTGGACAGATAGCGGCCAATGCAATAGTTTTCGTATCCATTTCCAACCAGTTCGTTTTTATTAAGGACAGGAACACTCCCAATGAAAAGAATATACATCATCGGTACCGGACTGCTTCTCATCGCCGGATGCGGCAGAACTGAACAGACAAGCGGGTTCTTCGTGGGAGCCGTTTCAAGGACCACCGCCGAAGGAAGCATTCAGGTATCCGAATACACCGAACAGACGGCTCCCGCCCCCGAGGACACCCTTCTGAACTGTTCCTTTCAGAGCGTTCTTGACCGTCCCTTCGGACCGGACATTCCCTACGATGTCTACAACGGAGCCCTTCACATAGACAACGGCTACTTCGATCAGCCTGTTATCCTCCTCAGCACCTCGGGCCTTTTGAAGGACGGTCTGGTCCAGGCGGTATTCAATATCACCGATGCCCCTTCCCATTCTGTCTGCGGCCTTGCCCTCAGGGCATCGGGACCCGACGATTTCCTTCTTCTGGGCGTGAACGGAAGGGGTCAGTACACCGTTCAGCGGTGCAGGAACGGCATGTGGATACCGGTGATGGGCCTGGATGCCTTCCAGTCCTCAAGGCTTCTTCCCTATCGCCTGGAACAGGTTGAGCTTACAGCCGAGGTCCACGGCAACTATGTCGATTTCTCCGTTAACGGCCAGCTGATACAGGTTGTCAGAACCCCCGTTCCGCCAACGGGCCAGATAGGCGTATTCGTTGACGGACGGATGAGGGCCTCCCTGGACAGGCTCACGGTGGTGCCGCTGTGACCCTTCTTCTTCTTATGCTCTCCCTCTACACCCCGGGCTGTTCCAGGGCTCCCGTCCTCGACCACGGCCCGGCCCCGGAGCCACCGGCTGCCCAGAGCGGTGTCCCTGTGCTTACCTATCACCAGATAACCAACACGCCGTCCGCCTATTCAGCATCCCCCTTCAAGCTCAGGGACGACCTGCAGAGGCTCTACGACGCCGGATTCTTCCTGATACAGCCCCGGGACATCGAGGATGGTCTCAGCAGGGTCCCCATGAACAGAAGACCCGTGATGATCACCTTCGACGACGGCTGGGAAGACAATTTCAGATACATAGATGGACCCGGAGGAACCCGCGATCTGGACCCCGACTGCGCCGTGGCCATAGTGAACCGGTTCATTGAGGAACACCCGGACTTCGGCACCGGGGTGGTATTCTTCGTCAGCTGGGACAAAGTGCCCTTCGGAACCGATACGGAAGGGAAGCTGAACCAGCTTCTGGACATGGGCCACGCCATAGGCAACCACACCGCCGACCACGCCTCATTCACCGTGCTCCATCCCTCGCGGTACCACACACAGGTCCTTCCCGCCCTGGATTCCTTCAGGAGAAGGCTGGGGCTGCGGGTGGAACAGATCAACACACTGGCATATCCCGGCGGAAGGCTTCCCGGGGGCGGTGAGGCGGTGGAGGCGGTGGCGTCCATGGAGTACCATGGCCGTCCAGCGGTTATACAGGGATATCTTGTGGACGGCGCCGTGGGTAACTTCAGCGGGATCTACAGGGAGAACGGAAAGAGCGCCTACCGGATAAGCAGGATAGACATGGCCCTCTACAGCGTCAACAGGCTTCTCGGTTGGCGGAACCTGGTATCCCCGGGGATCGAAAGGCCCTCGCTGCACCACGAGCTGCCCTGGCGGCCCTGATCACAGGTCTATCCTCTTCCAGTCCCTTTCAGGTACCCTCTGACGCTTCTTCAGAAGGGGGTATCCGATGCAGAGCACCGCGGAGGATCTGCCCAGGCCAAGAAGCGGCGCCAGTATGTTCACCACACCGTTCCAGAGCGTGCCCAGCCCTGAAGCCTCTGCCTTGATGGAGACCATGGCGGCGGCTATCACCGCATCGGTTGCGCCGGTGACATTACCCAGGGGTGCTGAGAAGAGAAGGACGCAGGGCGCTCCCCAGGTTATCAGGTCCTCTCCCTTTTTCAGTTTTTTCACCATGGGCCCGGCGGGGCCCGCCAGAAGGCTCACCAGCCCCAGGCAGTCCACTATCCTCAAAAGCCTTGCCACGGGTTTGACCACCCTGTCCTCTATTGCTTTCCTGCCCAGGATCACCCTGACCCGCACTCCCTGATCGTTGTGCCCCGTCGGGGACAGGCCAACCGGTTCCAATATGGAGGACAGGACCTCCTGGTCAGGAGGGGTATCCCTGTAACTGCGGAGTGACCGGCGGTTCCTGAATAGAACATCTATCTGCTCTTCCAGAGATGAGTTATCAGCCTCAGCCACACCGGGCAGGCCGAAACAGTTCTCCGGACAGTATGCCCCGCAGTGACCGCATCGGATGCAGGTGCCCAGAAAGGATGCCACCCTTCCCCGGGAAGATGTGACCACAGCGGAAACGGGACAGACCGAGGAGCATATTCCGCAACCGGTGCAGAGATCACCCCTGAAGGATGAACCCGGGTCGAAGACCATCATGGCACCACCTGTATGTCCGTGCCGGAGGAATCCATTCCGGGAAACACCTCCACCACCCCTGGCCAGGCTCCATAGGGCTCTCCGGGATCCCATACCCCGTTTTCGTTCCTGTCCAGGAAACATGAAACGGTGTACCTTCCCCCTGGGATGTCCTCCAGTTCGTACCCTCCAGGGGAGAACAGCCCGATATGGCTGCCGTCCCCTCCCCCGGCGGAGGCCGCCACAAGGGTGACCGGTCCGGCGGATATTCCGCTGATCACACCGGATATGGAGCCGGGCATATCGCTCCAGGCCGGCCTGAAGGTCCAGCTTCTTCCCGCAAGGGTATCCCCCTGGAGGGAAACCAGCCCGGAGTCCAGGTCTATGCGGTACTGCCTCTCTCCCAGAAGCTCAATGTCCGGATAGAAGGAGAAGGCCACCGGTGAGGTTCTGGAAAGCCTGCCGGGAACCGACACGCTGTCAGCCACCCGTACCACCGAATAGAGTGAGTCGATGGCCTCGAGGTCCACATAGTCGGTAAAGGAGATCATGAAGGGGCCACCGGGGGGAACTTCAATTCCTCCATCTTCGGGAAAGGCGGACTGTATCTGCAGATCCTGTCCGGGAAGGGAGTCGCTTCCCCAGAACTCCAGTGTATCGGGAAGGGAAGGGTTTCCCGCGAGGTCCTCTATTCCCTGAATGGAAATGGTGTAGAGGGTATCCCGCATCTCTCCTGTATAAACAGTCAGTCTCCCCGTTGAGGACCTGCCCGCTGAAGAGCTCAATCCCAGCACCTCGACGGGATCGCCGTCGGGGTCGGTAACCGTAACATGTCCCGAGGCATCCCCCGGTGAGGACACCTGCTCATTCCACTGAATTTCCAGGTGCCATCCGTCCAGGACCTCCACCCCGGACACAAGGGGACCGATGCTGTCGGTGATGGACATGCTCAGTGAGATCTCAACGGTCCTTCCCGCCTCCAGCAGAGCCGTTTCCCCCACTCCAGCCTCCCTTTCCGGGTTCCATGACCGGCTTCTGTCGTTGTCTTCATAGCACCGGATGACATAGTCCCCAGGGGGAAGCCATCCTGCGTTCACCACCCCGGTGGAATCCGGAAATCCGGTAAGGAGCGCGGCGGCGGTATCCGGTATGAGATAGAAGTCGCATCTTGTGGTTTCGGTGACACTCCCCCCACCGGTCCTGGAAACAAGGGCCCTCACCCCGGCAAAGGCCGATTCCGGTATGGTGTTCCAGACAAAGGTAACCGGCTTTGCGGTCCTGTTGCCCCGGATATCCTGCAGATCCCCGGAAACGGTCACCGCAAGGACATCACTGGACACACCTGAGGAGACAGCTATACCCCGCCTGGTGAATGAGACTTCCGCCGGGCCGGGATACACCTGAACAGCCGTCTGGTCATCGGCGATCCATTCGGAGTACTCTATGAATATCTCGGTGGGCAGGATGTCGGTGTAGCCCGGTTCAGGGGTCACCCTGACCAGCCCGGGAGGCTCCTGGTCCTCGGGTCCCCCGGAGGGGGCCACGATCCTGGCGCATCCTGCTGACAGGAAGATAAGGAACAGCCCGGAGGTCCTTTTCATTTCCCGGCTGCCAGCTTCTTGCGGATCCCCGCTGACTTCCTGTAGAAAGCCTCCGCCTCGGTGTGCCTCTTGAGCTTTTCCAGGACGATGGCCAGCTCCACTATGTAGTCCGGGTTCTCCGGCTGCCTGGAAACGGCGTTGCGAAGGTATTCCTCCGCCTCCTGAAGAGAACCGGTGAGGTTGGCGCACCGGCCCAGATAGAACCATGCCTCGTGGTGGGACGAGTCTCCCGAAACCACATCGGTGAGTATATCCATAGCCCTGGCATAAAGCCCGGTGCGAAGACAGGAGACCCCCTCGAGGAATTCCATCTGAATGGGAGGCAGCATGTGAACCGCCGCCCTGGACCGCCAGCCGGGATCCCGGAGGCTGCCTATCTCCCTCAGTATGGCTGCCATTTCCCTCCGCTGCTCCACCGGGGGCATCTGGGGGGTTTTCTTCCTCTCCGGTTCCGGTGGCTCGTGGGTCGCCTCCCGCTGGGGTTCCGCCTGTCCCCCGGGAGGAGGGGCGGCGCCGGAGAAAACCTCCTCCAGCTCCGACATGGAGTCCCCGGCATCTTCGGCCGGTTCCTCCGGGGTATCATCATCCACGGTGAACTCCCCCGGCGGATGGTCGGTGTTCGCGAAAAGGGCCATCTGACGGCCGGAGAGCTTCTTCTCAAGCAGACTGCGGAATCCGTGCATGAGTTTCGGCTCGTCGTCCAGCACCTTCAGGAGCTGTCTCAGCTGGAACTCACTGATCTCATCGGTTACCAGGACCTTCCGTCTTATCTCCGCGGGAAGCTTCAGCAGGTTAAGAAGCTGTGTGATCCTGGCCCTGGAGTAACCCAGCATATCCGCCAGGCGGCTCCTGTTGTCCACTATCTCGCGACGGAGGAGAGCCTCGAAGAGCAGGGCCTCCTCGGTGCAGTTGCTGATAAGGGCGTGTGCCGGGCGTACATGAACCGAGGATCTTACAACAAGGGCCTTCACAAGGGACCTTCCGCTCATCTTCAGATGCCAGACCGTTCTGTGGTTGCCCACCAGGGAATAGCCCCTGTCCTCCTCTATGAGCACCGGGGGCAGCTCGGGGGTCTTGTCGTCGTCGGACCTGGACCAGTTGTCAGGGGCCTCCATTCCATCGATCTCCGAGATAAGCACCTCCTCGAGTGGAAGGTGGTCAGCCATTATTTCAATGTCTCTTTCCATGGGAAATCCTCTCCTTGAACAGGACCTCTGCGATCCTGCCCGGTTCGCAGGGAACCCTGACCGCCCCGGGAAGCCTTCTGAACATGTTCCTCTGCCTTCTCGCGTACCTCCAGGTGTTGGCTGAAATGGCCTCACCGGCCTCCTCCAGCGTTGATCTTCCCTGAAGGTGATCCAGTATTTCCCCGTAGCCTATGGTGGCGCCCAGCACCGGTTCACGGGTGTAACCGGATGCCAGCAGCTTCTCCACCTCCTGCACAAGGCCGTTCTCTATCATCCCAGCGGTTCGCCGCCGTATCCTTTCCTTCAGAATGTGGCTGTCGGTCTCCAGCAGGGCGAAAACGAACCTGTCGTCGGGTTTGCCGCCTCCCTTCAGGTCCGATGGCCGCTCACCGCTTAGTATGGCTATCTCCAGGGATCTAAGCAGCCTGACCCTGTCAGAAGGGCCCACCGCCGCGGCTTCAATGCCGTCGGCCATGGAGAGGAATCTGTGGAGGGTGCCGGGCACCTCGTCTTCGAGGGCTGCCAGTGCGTTCCTTATCCGGTCATTCCTTGGGGGAAGGTCGTCGAGGAGCCCCGCCAGCGACATGATATAAAGGGCTGAACCTCCCACCACAAGAGGAATTCCTCCCCTTTTCAGAATGTCCTCTATGATCTTCATTGCCTCCCCGGCGAACCATCCCGCGGAAAGGAGTACATCGGGATCGGCGATGTTCACCATGTGATGGGGTACCCGTGCCAGCTCGGTGGGCAGGGGCTTGGCGGTGCCGATATCCATTCCTCTGTAAAACTGTCTGCTGTCGGCACTCACTATCTCCACGCCGGGGAATCTGGAGGCTATCTCCATGGCTGCCATTGTTTTTCCCGATGCGGTGCACCCGGCTATCACAGGTATTCTACCTGCCAAAGCGGGACTCCAGCTCACTGAAGGGGATCTCTATCATCGTGGGCCTTCCATGGGGGCAGTGGAAAGGGTCTTCCATGGTGAAAAGGGTGTGGAACAGATTCCTGGCCTCGGTGTCGGTGATCTTGTCCCCGAACTTGATGGCACCCTTGCAGGCGCTGGCGGCGGCTATTCTCTCCGCCTCCGCAACCGAGGCGCCGGACCCTGAGGAAAGGGCCTCAAGAACTTCGGCAAGGGCTTCTGTGCCCCTCCTCACCCCGACGGGAACGCTGAGGAGCTGAAGGGTATCCCCCTCGATGCGGTAGTCGTAGCCGGCCTGTCTTATCAGTGGACCGTAGAGATCCAGAAGGGCAGCCTGGGCGGTGTCCACACATATCTCCTCCGGGAGGAGCATCCGCTGCTGTCCGGCGGACATGGCCCCCCTTACCGATGCGAGTATCCTCTCGTAGAGGATCCGCTCATGGGCGGCGTGCTGGTCAACGACGAGGAGCCCGGTTGCCGTACGGGTCACGAGGTACGAGTTGGAGAGGAGCATGATCTCAACGGGATCCTCCCAGCCTGATACATTCTTCTCGACCCTCCTCCCGGTATCTACCGGAGGTCTTTCAAAGTCCATTGCGGTCTGGAAGGCCTGTTCCCCCGGCCATGATCCGCCCCGGGACCCCATCCGGGAATAACCGCCGGAAAAGGCCACATGCTCAGCGGAGGCAACTGTCGATTCCCTCCGGTGTCCCGCAATGCCAAGAATGGCGGCCCTCACGGCCCCCTGTATCTGTGAGGGCTTCCTGAAGCGGACCTCCCTCTTTGCCGGATGGGCGTTCACATCCACAAGACCCGGGTCCAGTGTGATTGCGCACAGGAGCAGGGGATCCCCTGCCGGTCCTGAAAAGGCCTCCTTCAGCGGATGATACACCGCCGCGGCGGTTACCGGCCTTTTGTTCACGAGGATGTACTGGTGCCCCCTGGTGCTCCACCTCTTGTCGGGAAAGAGGGTGAGTTCCACCGATGTGCCCTCGAGGACCCCGGAAGCCTCGACGCAGCGCTCCCCCTTTTTGAGTCCGTACCTGTCCCGGAGCCTTTCCCCAGCGGAGTCCGCCCGGGGCAGGGAGAATATGATCCTCCCGGAATGGGAAAGGCTGATGGAGCAGTCCAGGGCTGCCAGGGAAGAGCCGGTGACTATCCTCTCTATCCAGGAAAGCTCCGTTGCCTCGGAGCGGAGGAATTTCCGCCGGGCCGGCTGGTTGAAGAATATGTTCTCCACGGTTATGGTGGTGCCCCTGGTCCTCCCCGCCGGTTCCAGTGTGTCTATGGTCCCCCCGGTGATAATCATCCGCCAGGCCTCTTCCCCGGTGCCTGTCAGTATGGTCATCCGTGAAACGCTGGCGATGCTTGGAAGGGCCTCCCCCCTGAAGCCGAGGGTACTTATCTCGTTCAGGTCCGAGGGTGTGGATATCTTGCTTGTGGCATGCCGCTCAACCGAGAGAAGGAGGTTGTGACGGTTCATTCCGCAGCCGTCGTCCCTCAGGGCGATCAGCTTCCTTCCCCCGGCCTCGAGTTCTATCTCTATGTTCCTGGAACCTGCATCAAGGGCGTTCTCAAGGAGTTCCTTTACCACCGAGGCCGGTCTTTCGACCACCTCCCCGGCGGCGATAAGGTTCACAAGGTGATCCGGAAGCTTCCTTATCTCAGCCATTTCCCCCCTCCGCAGTTAATGGGGCGAAAGCACCACCCCGGCACCAGAAATTGCGCAGCCGTTTCTACCTCGCGCCGGTAGTGGGCGTCAGCCCCCCGGCACCATACACGACAGCAGATAACCCTGACGCCGGTAGTGGGCGTCAGCCCCCCGGCACCAGAATCGGCGCAGCCGTTTCTACCTCGCGCCGGTAGTGGGGCGGCAGCACCACCCCGGCACCAGAAAATGCTGTGCATTTTCTGGTGCCGGAAGAGGGATTCGAACCCTCACGCCCTTATGGGGCAGCGGATTTTAAGTCCGCTGTGTCTGCCATTCCACCATTCCGGCACTGAAATCTGTTAACGCACCAAATATACAATTAACGAAGGAGTGATACACATCGGTGAGGAAAGGGCGTCTCAGAGGAAAATACCGGCGGTGAACCCCCCGGTTACCTTCCCTCCCATCCTTCTTGTGAAGGAAAAACCCCCGGAGATGCCCCGGATGGCCATCTGGAACTCTCCGCGGAACCTTCCGCCGGTGGAATGTGACATGGACAGGAGGATGTGGTCCCCGTGCTCGAAGAGGCATGAAACCCCCCAGCGGGGCCACTGGATCAGGAACTCAGGAGAAGGGCCGGCCTGACCGAAAAGCTTGCCCCGGTCGTAGCCCAGGGATGCCAGAAGCCCCCCCGAGGCAATGGAGGCCCTGGCCCTCGGCAGGGCCCTTTCCTCCTCCACCGCGCCGCCTGTCTCCACGAGAAGGGCGCCCATTGTCACTGATCCCCGGAGCCAGAGGGAGCTTCCGAGGCGGTCCCTGCACCATGCGGGCCCCAGGGTGACGCCCTCCCCTATCTCCGGTGAAAAACCGGCAACGAAGGCGTCCGGTCCTCCGGCTGCCTGGATCAGCCCTGAGCGGTATTCGCCGAAGAACCCGGCATTCTCCCTGTAATCCAGGGTGAACCCCCGGTATGATGAGGCTATGGACCGGGAGTCGTAGTCGCACAGGGATACCGTTGCTCCCGCCGCGCTGAGCCAGCCCGCGAAGCCATCCCTGGAGACCAGGGAGCCTATGGAGGGGTGCAGGCCGGCGGTGGGTCCGGATGACAGGACCCTGAAGGAGCTACCTCCGGCGCTGTGGTATGTGATCTCCGAGAAAGTCCCCCGCTTCTCCAGGGGTATTCCCGGCACCCGGATCCAGCCGGGGTCGGGAACCAGCCCCTGCATCATGCGGAATTCAAGGGCTGTACCGCCGGTGACCGGGCTGGTAATGGGGGTAAGCATGGTGAGGAACAGCCCGAGGAACTGTATCATTCGAGTATCTTCTTGATGAGGGCCGCCTTTTTCCTGCCTATTCCAGGCACACCGGCTATCTCCTGTTCAGGGGCTGCTGCTATTCTGGCCACGCTGCCGAACTTCCCGAGCAGTGAAGCTTTAAGGGCTGGACCTATGCCGGGGATGTCATCGAGGGCCGAGTGAAAATGGCTCTTCGCCCGTCTGTTCCTGTGGAAGGTTATAACGAATCTGTGGGCCTCGTCCCTCATGGCCCGAAGAAGCAGAAGGGGCGGAGAATCCACAGGAAGTTTTACCGTTCTCTCCTCAGGAGCAAGCAGGAGGGTCTCCTCTTTTTTCGCAATGGCGATGAACTTCGCCCCGGGCATGCTGTCCGCACCGGCGGCCCATGCAGCCCTGAGCTGGGTTATTCCGCCGTCTATGAGGATGACCTCCGGCGGGCTTCCCTCGAGGTGGGAAGCGAATCTGGAAACCGCACTGGCTATCATCGCCGGGTCGTCCCTGGATATCTCCTCGGGCATGGTGAAACGGCGGTAACCGTTCTTGTCCGGCCGTCCCCTCCGGAAGCTGACAAGGGCGGCCACCGAGGCATGTCCCTGTATGGTGGAGGCATCCAGACAGACCATCCATTCCGGGGGGGCACCGAGGGAGAGAATGTCGGCTATGGCCTCCAGGGAAGCCTCCAGCCTCTCCTTCCTCCCCGCGGGATGCTTCCACTCAAGTTTGGAGAGAAAATTCCTCAGATCCCTTTCCGCAACATCCACGAGGGAACGGAGGTCACCCCTTTCCGGAACCATGATATCCACCGGCCCCCCCTTCAGCTCCCTGAGCCATTCCGTCAGAAGCTCCTGGTCCTCGGGCTGTTCTGAGAGAAGGACCTGCCTGGGGATATCGCCGGTTTCCGAGTAGTAGGACCGGAGAAGGACCGATATTCGTTCCGCCTCAGTGGCAAGCTTCCACTTCGAGCTGAAGGGAAGGCGAAGGCTGCCCATGAACCTTCCGCTCCTTACCTGTATGATGATCCCCCAGTTCTCGGAAACCGCCATCACATCCCTGGGTTTTCTGTCCCTCAGGGATTCAGGTGCTGGCCAGCCGAAGGAATCCAGCCTCTTAAGCAGGTCCCTCAGTTCACCGGCCTTCTCGTACTCGAGGGCCATGGAGGCGGCGTTCATCCTCTGGAGTATCTCCCGTCTTGCCTCTTCCCAGTGCCCCCTGAGTATGTAGAGGATCCTGGCTGTCCTTTCCTGATACTCCTCCTTCTGTTCCCTGGAGCAGGGAGAAGGGCATCTGTCCATCTGCCCCATCAGACACGGTCTCTTCCTGGGCTTCAGCGCCTGGCCCGTGCACCTTCTCAGGGGATACAGCTCAAGCAGGAAGGCCACCAGGGCCCTGAGATTGCCTGCGTCGGGGTAGGGTCCGAACCTGGGGATGTCCCGGGACCTGTCCGGGTTCCTGGTGATCACCAGCCTGGGATATTCCTCATCAGCTGTGACCTCCAGCCAGGGATACCGGCTGGAGCCCCTGAGGTCCACATTGAGGGGGGGCTTCAGCATCCGTATCAGCTCCGCTTCGAGGACCAGGGCCTCCAGTTCGTTCCGGGTAACCGTCCACTGAACGGTAAGGGCCCTTTCCAGGAGTGATCTGTGCCGGAGGTCTCCGGGGTTGGAGAGATGGCCCCTGAGGCGGGATATGAGGCTTCTGGCCTTTCCTATGTAGAGTATCCTGCCCTTTTCGTCCAGAAAGCGGTACACCCCGGGGAGATCAGGGGCGCCGGAGACAGAACGCCTGAGGGACTCAGCGGTCACGGCGAATTATCCCGGCAATTGTCCTTCTTATCTCACTTCCTCCGGATACCAGGAACACTCCCAGGGAAACCGCCATGACCAGAAGGCCGGAGAGGACTATGGCCAGGGCGCCCTCGAGGAGACCCTCCGCGGCCCGGGCCGTTACGGTGTCCCGGAGGAGGAGGAGGAGGGAGGCGGCGACTCCGCCGGTGAACACCAGGGAAAGCCATGATCCCGGTGTTATTCTGGCTTTGCCCGCCCTCCCCCTGAGGGTTATCCGCAGAAGGATCAGGTTGGCCATGGAAGCGATGCTGCTGGCAAGGGCAAGCCCGGCCAGTGGTCTGGCGATTCCGGTTCTCATGAACAGCAGTGTGAAGACGATGTTGAGTATGATGTTCAGCCCCATGCAGCCAACCGCTATCTTTACCGGGGTCCTGGTATCCTTCAGGGCATAGAACACCGGTGCGGTGATCTTCACCGATGCGTAGAAAACCATGCCCATGGAGTAGTAGCGAAGGGCAGCGGCTGTGAGGGCCAGGGAATCGCCTGTGAACTCTCCCCTGAAGAACATCACCCTCACCACGGGCTCAGCCATGATTATCATGAAAAGAGACGCCGGGATCATTATTCCTGAGAGGACCACCGTGGAAAAGTTCAGCGTCTTTCCAGCCTCATCCAGTTTGCCCATTGCCGTCTGCCGGCTGAGTGTGGGCAGAAGGGCTGTAGCCAGGGCAATGGCGAAGATCCCCTGGGGGACCTGGGTCACCCTGAGACCGTAGGAGAGCGCCGCAACGCTGCCGCCCTCAAGCATTGATGCTATGAGCTGGTCCACCAGAATGTTCACTTCCGCGGCAAGGAGCCCCACCAGGGCAGGAACCGCCAGCCTGAGGACCCTCTTCAGCGCCGGGTCCCGCCAGTGGAAGTCCGGCTTTATGCTTACTCCCCGTTTCCTCATGAAGGGAACCTGCACGAGGAGCTGAAGCAGCCCTCCGGCCAGAACTCCCGTGGAATAGGCCCAGACAGGCATCTCCGTCATCCAGGTCCTTGCCAGCAGGAAAAGGCCCGCAAGGGCGGAAAGGTTGAATAGCAGCGGAGCAAGGGCCGGGGCCAGGAAGTGCCTGTGGCTGTTGAGTATCCCCATGCATACCGACGCCAGGCCCACGAAGAGGATATATGGGAACAGCAGCCTGAGGAGTTGGGATGTGAGCAGCGACTTTCCAGGAACGTCCCTGAAACCCCCGGCGAAGAGATCAACAAGGACCGGGGCGAAGATCATGCCGAGGATGACCAGCACAAGAAGGGCGGATCCGGTGAAGGTCAGCACCCTGCCCGCCAGCTTCGCCGCCCTGTTCTCGCCGTCCCTGATCAGTGTTTCGGTGTAGGTGGGAACCAGGGCGGAGGCAACCGTTGCCTCGCCGAAAAGCCGGCGGAGGACATTGGGAATGATGAAGGCAATGGTGAAGGCATCCGCAGAAAGCCCGGTGCCCAGAACCGCCGCCTGTCCAACATCCCTGGCAAGACCGAGTATCCTGCTGAGGAATGTGAGCACCCCGAGTAGACCTGCAGCACGGGCAACGGTGCGGCCCTCCTGGGCAGGGGTGCCCAGGTCGGTGATTCCGGTTCCGGTGAGTTTGTCCCTCAGATCGATGGCGCCCTCCTGTGGAGCTCGGATGGGGTCAAATACTTACCCTCCACTCCTCTTCACCGGTCTGGGTAAGGTTCATTCCGTTCTCGTTCAGTATCCCCTGGAACCACTCCAGGGACTTCTCGAACCTGTCAAGCAGAAGTTCAGTGCCGTCTTCCGAGACCAGGCTTAGAAGCTTGCTGTTCTTTGCGTATCTGCCACGGGAAACCTTCATGTTGCTCAGGGGAAGGCTCACCGGTTTTCCCTTTACCATCAGTTTGATGAGGAAACCGAGCTGCATGTGGAAGGGCGCCATCTTCCCCATGTCGTGGTATACGAACCTGCGGTTGGTAAGGACACACCTGCTCCACACCGGGAACTTGATCTTCTTCCCCTGAAGGGAATACCTGCGGGTGTCCGCAAAGACCATCTCGTCGGGGTCGGGCTGAAACTTCGCCACTTCTCACCTCCTGTGTATGAACCGTCAGTTTCCTCGACTATAAAGCTGTCGGCGGGGAAACGGGAGTTAGGGGAGCCTCATTGCCCCTTCCCACCCCGGGGAATATCTTCTTTGATCAGGCTTTTCGAAGGAACGGAGATCCCATGGGCAGCGTATTTTTTCCGGAGAACGACGCAGAGCGGATAAGGAAGGGAAAAACCCTTTTCACAGGTGCTCTGCTGCTGGCAGACATCTCAGGTTTCACCGAGATCACAGAAACCCTGTCAAAGGGGGGCAGGACCGGGGTTGAGGAACTGACCTCACTTCTCAACAGGAGCTTTGACACCATGCTGAACACCGTGGACAGGCATGGTGGTTCGGTGCTTACCTTCTCCGGAGACTCCATACTGGTGCGGTTCGACCGGCCGGAATCAGCAGAAACCGCCGCTGCGGAGCTTCTCGACGGAATGGAAGGGTTCAGAAGGGTTATCATCCTTGGCCGGCGTTTCTCGATTACACTCAAGGTCGTGGTGGGAAAGGGAAGCTGGAACCAGTTCATCGCCGGGGGCGAAGGAAGGGCCCATATCATTCTCGCCGGGGGCCTGGTCAATGAGCTTGCCCTCCGGGAGGACAGCGCGTCACCCGGTGAACTTGTGGTTTTCAGCGGACGATCAGCACCTCTGGACAGATCTTTCCCCTCTCCCGAAACAGGACCCTATTCATTCATCTCCCCGGGTTCTGAAAGGATCTTCGGTGAACACAGACCGGTAACCCCGGTGTTCATAAAACTTGGATGGGGATCCCGGGGAAGCCTTGATCCCCAGTCCTTCCAGCACATCTACCTCGAGATACATGAAGTGGTGGAAAAGCACGGAGGGCATCTGCATCACATAGACTGCATGGTTCCATCTGGAGTGGGTTTTCTGGCCCTCTTCGGCGCCCCCGTTTCCAGGGGACCTGATCCCCTGAACGCCGTTTCCGCCGCACTGGAGATCTTCCGGCGGGGGGACCTGCCCGAAAACCTCACCATGGCCTGCGGAATAGATACAGGCTACGCCTTCGCGGGAATGACGGGGAACGATGGAAGGAAGGAATACACAGTGATAGGCGACCCGGTGAACACCGCCGCCAGGCTTGCGGGGCATTCCGCACCCGGGGAGATAACCGTTTCCTCCCGCACTGCGGCGAACACCGCCGGGGCCATCGCCTACGGCAAGCCCTTCGAAGCCCGGCTCCGGGGCAAAAGCGCCGCCCTAACCGCATTCAATGCCATGGGTATCCTTCGCAACACCTCCTCATCCCCCTTCGTGGGAAGACAGACCGAGCTCAGCTATCTCCTCGATGCCGTCGGGAACGGGAAAGGACCCGTGGTGATCTTCGGAAATGCCGGCGTTGGAAAGACCGCACTCCTCGAGGAACTGGAGAAGGAGCTTGAAAAACTCGACTTCAGAGTCTTTCGCGGCGGAGGAAGCCGAGGGGATGTTTCTTCGGGGATAATGTCCAGTCTTCTCAGGAACATATGCCGTATCGGCGAAGGGGATCCTCCGGAAGAGGCCCTGAATAAACTGTTCCGCACAGTGGAATCCGCTTCGGACCCCGGCCTCACAAGAAGAAGGGTGTTCCTTGGGAACATGCTTCTGGACCTCCGCATCGACGACCCGGATTTCGAGGGGCTATCCCCCGAGCTGAAGAGCGAGAACCTCCTTGACGGCCTTATCCTTCTCCTCGGGTCCCTCGGCGGGGGAACATGCGTCTTCATTGAAGACCTGCACTGCGCCCACGAAGAGGAAGCCGCCATTCTTGCCAGGGTGATGAAGGGTGCCGGGAGGTCCGGCGGTCCGCAGTTCATCATATCCACCAGACCTGAGGGGGTAAAAAACCTTCCTGAAGCCGCCGATTACACCCCCATGCCCCTGGAAGGTCTCAGTCCCGGGGATTCCACACGGCTCCTTCACGAATACTCAGACGGACATCCTCTCGGTAAGGAGATCAGTGAGGTCCTCACCGAGAAAGCCGATGGGAACCCATTCTTCCTGGTGCAGTTCCTCATGTACCTGAGGGAGAACGGGCTGATATCGGTGAGGAACGGAGTCTGGGAGAAAACCTCCGAAGAAAGCCTCACAGGTCTCCCCGAGAGCGTTTTCTCCATGATCATGGCAAGAATAGACGCCCTCAGCGAAGCCACCCGGGACAGCCTGAAGGTGGCCAGCGTGGTGGGAATGAGATTCACCGAACCGGTGCTGGAAAAGATAGAGAACAGAGCGGTCCATTCCGACCTGAATGAATCCAGGGGCGCCGGGCTGACCAGGCTCCACTCCTTCACCGAGCTGGAACACATTTTTTCACATATGCTGATAAGGGATGTGGCCTATGACTCGATACTCACCGAACGGAGGCGGCGGCTTCACAGGGAGATAGGCACCATACTCGAGGAGAGCGGCGGCGGATCTCCGGGGTTCCTTGCCGGGCATTTCACCGAGGGCCAGCTCTGGGACAAGGCCCTGGAATACTCCCTGAAGGCAGGAAAGGCTGCCGGGGAACAGTTCAGGAACCTGGAAGCTCTGGACCATCTCAGCCGGGGGGCCGCCATAATAAGGGAGCATCTTCCTGAAATGAGGGATGCCCTCGCAGAATGTCTGTTCCAGTCCGGAGGCATACACGACAGGCTGGGGAACTACGCCGAAAGCTCCAGCTGCTACAGAGAGGCGGTGGCCCGTTCCAGGAACACCGTGCTCACGCTGAACGGTCTCATGGCCCTGGCAAACATACTTTTCAACACGGGTGTCACCGATGAGGGTCTCGAGCTTGTGGACGAAGTGGAAAGGGTCATCGGTCAGTCCCGGGACGATCACTTCGATGTGCAGCTGCAGGTTGCCGCATACCGGGCATGGACCCACTGCATCCAAGGGAATATCGAGGCCGCGGAGAAGGAAGCCCTCAGGGCGGTGGAGCTGGGTGAACTGATCACAGGCATAAAGGCTGTGGAAAAGGCGGGAAGGATGGGCCACGCCCTGAACACCCTTGCTACGGTCCACTGGGCAAAATGTCAGTTCACCAGGGCCAGGGAGCTCTATGAACGGGCGATCGAGATAGCCCTTGAGAACGGAATGAAGCGGGAAGCCGCGGCAACCTGGGGCAACATTGCCCTTACCCTCGAGAAGCAGGGGAGCTTCCAGGAAGCCATGGACGCCACCGACAGGAAGCTCAGTATCGCCGAGGAGATCGGTGAGAAATTCCTCATTCTCAGCGCCCACGGCGAGCTCGGGCTTATCTGCGCCACACTGGGCAGATTCGAGGAGGCCGTTCACCACATGGAAATGCAGAAGGACATCGCGGAGAAGATAGGTGTGCCCCATGACCATCTGCTGGCGCTGAACCATCTGGCCTCGGTCCGGATAACCCAGGGCGATCTCAACGGAGCCGAAGAACTTATCTCTGAGGCCTTCAGGCTCCTGAACAGCTTCAGCATCGAAAGGGAAAGGGCTCACACGGTGTTCATCGCCGGAAAGATAGCCTTCAGCAGGGGATCCACCGCGGAGGCCCTTGAAATGTTCCACGAGGCCATGGAACTCGCCGGGAAGATGCAGGCCTCTTCACTTGCCCACCACATACTCATGGAGAAGGCTGACCTGTATCTGCAGGAGGAAGACCTGGAGCCAGCGGAAAAGGCTGCGGAGGAGGCCAGTTCCATATCGGCAGACACCGGCGAACCCCTGGCTGAAGCTTCCAGCCGTCTTCTCCGGGCCAAGGTGCTCTGCCTCCGTGGTGACCCTTCAAGGGCTTATAGGGAGGCGGATTCAGCCATCTCCGCATTCGAGGGGCTGGGAACAAGATACTGTCTGGCGGAAGCCCTTCTGTGGAAGGCCGGCAAGCTGGGTGATGCCGGGGCAATGGAGAGGGCTCGAAGGCTTTTCCAGGAGATGAACCTCCCCCTGAGAGCCGCTGAATGTCAGGTATGACGGGGCCCCCTTCAGTGAAGGGGGCCACCGGGAACATGGATTCAGTGCAGTCTTAGAAGGTAGCCTTTATGGAAGCCCATGTATTCGGTGCAAGCACCTGAGCCCCTGCGGGTACCACGATGGTGCAGCCGTCGGGGGCGGTTACGGTGAGATCGTCGATCCACACGATGTCCCCGGGGTTGGAGTAAACCCTGGCCTCGATCACAAGGCCAGTGTGACCCTCAACGACGGTCCACTCCCATTCGGTCTGGTCCCATCCGAGACCCTCGCCGTATTCGCTGTTCCCCCCGGCGCTGCCGGCATAGCCGTTCACATCTCCCGGGTCGTCGTTCCAGTGTGCCCATATCCTGCAGGAAGGAGCTGCGGCGGGTGTGACGTCGTATCTCCAGAAGGAAGCGGTGACCACATCGCCATCGGAAAGACCTGTAACCCAGGCGATGTAGGCCTGGGGGGTCTGGTCGCCGGTGCGCTCAAGCTTCAGTGACTGTTCCCCGGTGTTCACCGGATCGGTGGCGATGGTTGCCTCGATGCCGCCGTATGCGCCGAGAATTGTGTCCGAGCCCTCCCAGCCGCAGGTTTCCGTGACCGCGGCGAATGCCGTGGTAAAAAGAGCTGCGGCCATCAGAACGAAAATGCCTCTCATCTTTTCTCCCTTGAAGGTTTAAGGAATCTTTCTCCACCCCGGGGCTAACATAAATCCAGGGCTCCTCCATATCAAGAAGCAGAGCCTTGACAACTCTTAAAGGGGCTGGAATTGTAATACAGAATAATCGCAAATTATTTTAAGGGGGCATAATGTTTTTATATATCATTTCCGCGGCACTCTTACTTAACATCAACACCTCCATTGAGATCCCCCCGGGGGGATTCCTGCCCGCATTCCTTAAGACGTCGGAGGATGAGACCGTTCTGGTCACCGAGGGTGGGGGCATCGGAACCGAGCCGGGCATGCCGGACATCGCCTCTGTTTCCCGGCTGATACCACTGGCCCCTGGAACCGCCGCCGTCTCCCTCACCGTGAGTAACACCGTCTGGGAAGACGCCGGAACCGGCATTGTCATAAGGCCCCTGCCCTTCCCGGAGATAATCTCCCGACCGGTCAGCAGGACCGCCCCTCCCTCATCGGTGTACTCCGAGGACTCCTTCTGGCCTGCGGAACCTGCAGCACTCACCGGGACCGGTTATCCCCGGGGCATTCCCCATGCGGAGATCCTGGTCACGCCCTTTCGGTACAACCCCGTCACCGGACATGTCCAGAGGCTTGTTTCACTTGATGTGGAAATAGTATCGGAGCCACGAGAAAGACAGCTTCCCCCGGCTCCTTCCACTGATCTAGAGAGAATGCTGATAATCACCGACCAGTCCATAAGGGAACCCTTCGATTCACTTGCCGCCTGGCGCACCGACCAGGGAATCCTTACCGAAGTGGTAACCACAGGTGAGGTCTATTCCTCACCCGGTTCGGACGATGCGGAAAAAATCAGGAACTACATCATCGAATACCGCCAGGAGAACGGCCTCGATCATGTGCTCCTTGCCGGGGACACCAATCTGATCCCCTGCAGGTTCGCCTTCCCCATGTCCTATGAATGGAACTACGGCAGGGAGGACAACATGCCCTGCGACCTCTATTTCTCCGACCTCGACGGTAACTGGAACCAGAACGGAAACTCCGTCTGGGGCGAGGTGGAAGACGATGTGGACCTTCATCCCGACGTTCATGTGGGCCGCGCTCCCTGTGAGGACATCGAAGAGGCCTGGACCTTCTGGAACAAGATAAAGACCTACGAAACCACCGACCCCGGCCACCACGATGAAACACTTCTGGCCGCCGGTGTTCTCTGGACCAATCCCTTCACCGACGATGCCGATGTGAAGAAGTACATCAAGAACAACCACATTCCCCCCTGGTTCACCAACACGGAACTCTACCAGACCTCGGGGAACTACAGCACATCATCCGTGGTGAGTGCCCTTGATCAGGGCCCGGGCTATGTCAACCTGAACGATCACGGATGGATAGGAATAGTGGGACCACTGGACAACGGTGATGTGGACGGGGTGGATTCCAACGGAAGGTTCTTCGGCATGATGTATTCCATAGGCTGCTGGACCAGCGCATTCGATTTCGACTCCATTTCCGAGCATTTCCTGAACAACCCCAGTGGCGGCGGGGTTTCATACATCGGCAACTCCTCCTACGGATGGGGCTCCCCTGGCAACCCCCTGTACGGCTACTCGGACAGGTTCGACCGTGAGCTTTTCAAAATTCTCTTTGAAGACCCCACCCTGACCCTGGGAGAACTGGTGTCAGCGGCAAAGGAAACCTACATACCCTTCGCCCACCAGGAGAACTGCTACAGGTGCGTGCTCTACATGGTCAACCTTCTCGGGGACCCATCCCAGCGCACGTACAGAAGAGCCCCCGTGTTCCCCCAGATAGAGCTTCCGGACATGGTATCGGAAAACACCCCCGCCATACCGGTAACCGTGAACATTCCCGGGGAATACCAGCCGGAGGAACTCACAGTATGCCTCAGGGACAGCGGCTTCCAGAACTACCATGTGGCAACCCTGGACGAGTCAGGACACTGCATAATCACCCTTGACTCACCGCCCCAGGGCGACATCACGGTAACTGTCACCGGAACCGATGTGAGAAGGACCACTGTGGTCATTCCCAACTCATCCGGCCCGCTTCCCGCTGTTACAGCAATCTCCATTTCCACAGCCGAGGGTTACACCAGCCCGGCCCCGGGAACAGAAGCGGAAATAACCATAACGGTAACGGACATAGGCAGTGAACCCCTATCCGCCGTTGAGCTCACAGCGGAACTGGTTTCAGGCCCTGGCACCCTTACCCAGTCAGCTGTCAGCTACGGCGCCATCTCCCCCGGGGGATCATCCCAGGGAAGCCAGCCCCTTGTCATTCAGGTGGACCAGAACGGTGAGACGGGTGAGATACTCCTCCTGAACCTGGAGATAAGCTCAGCCCAGGGCACCTGGAACAGCTCGCTTCCCCTGCTTGTTCACGGGCCTGGTCTCTACTTCTCCACCTTCACGGTGGATGACACCGCAGGGGGGAACGGGAACGGCTACCCGGAACCGGGAGAATCCTTCCAACTCGTTGTGGATGTGGCGAACTCCGGCCTCCTTCAGGCTTCCGGGGTCTCGGCGGTCATCTTTACCGACGAACCCTGGTTCTCCTTTACCACCGACAGCTCCTTCCTCCCGTCCATAGAACCCGAGGGAACCGGCCAGTTCACCTTTGAAGGCCAGATATCCCCTTCGGCGCCGGAGAGGGCTTTTCCGGTGGTTTCCATTTCAACCTCCGCCGAACCGGAGTGGAACGCCTCCGAGGATTTCATGATGATCATCGGAGAGTTCCTTCTCAGCTGTGATTTCGAAGATGGCCCCGGAGGCTGGACACACACCGGCACATCGGATATGTGGAACCTCTCACAGGGCGAAACCCACTCCGGAGAGTGGGCATGGTGGTGCGGAGACGAGGCCTCGGGTACATATCTGCCTGGGATGAACAGCTCACTGCTCTCCCCCTGGCTCTATCTGGCTCCGGAGGCTGAACTCACCTTCTGGAGCTGCTTTAATGTTGACCTCTACGGCGCTGACGGCCTCTATGTAACAGTGGATCAGGTGAACAGCGCCATTGTCGATACACTGGATTTCATAGGGGCGGGGGGGCTCCTGGGAACCGGTGGCCGCTCCATCGACGGCAACATGATGTGGCTGCCCAGGACCTATGATCTCTCCTTCATCGAACCGGGTACGCTGATCCAGGCGGGATTCACCTTCGTATCCGACTCAGATGACCCCAACGAAGGCTCCTTCCACATCGACGACGTGACCATAGACGGCTATCTTGACCAGAGCGGCGGCCCCGGCCCGGAGCTTTCAGGCATTTCAGGGCTTCCCAGACCAAATCCCTCCTCCGGCACCTTCTGTCTGCCGGTGAACTTCGACACTGCCCGATGGTCGGTCCGTGTGTTCGATATGAGTGGCAGGCTGGTTCACAGCACCCCTGGCAATGCGCCCTTCTCGGGAGATCTTCCCCTTACCCTTTCCGGGCAGAGCCCGGGGATCTACCTGATAATGGCTTCTGAAAGGGGTATACGGGAGGTTCATAAGGTGGTCGTCACCGGCTGCCCCAGGTAGGTTTTCAGGGAGAGTCGGGGAACCTTTCGCCCAGGGACAGGAACTCATCCCTGCCTGTAAGGAACTCCAGCTCGGGCACGAACTCCCCGGGAACCTCTTCCGGAAGGATGAAGGCCTCTCCGGCCAGGTCGTAACCCGCGGCTATGAAAACGAACTCCTCCCCGGCCAGGGCACGGCTTTCGCCGTCGTCCCGGATACCCGTGCGGAACACGGTGTACTCCATGCCGTTGTAAACGACACTGCCCCTGGCGTCCACAAGGAACCCCGAAAGGGGAGCATCTATCCTGGAAACCTCGCAGATGACCACGTTTTCCACGCCGTGGTAACAGGTGAGGTAATAGACCGCGGCAAGGGCCGCCGCCCCGCCGTTGAACACCCCCTCTTCTATAACGGGTTCCAGGGTTGAGGAAGGGTGGAGATAGCCCCCAAGCCCCATGGAGGACAGGGCGGGAAACAAAAAGATGAGCCTCGCCAGAAAAAGCGGAAGAGGACCGGACAGTCCTATCATTCGTCTTTCCTCCCATCGAGTTCGGTGTATTTCAGTCTGCTGCCCCTGCAGGTTTCCGCAGGGTACTTCCTTCCATTCAGCTCGATCTTCCTGAAGGCGGCTTCGAAGGGATCGATACCCAGCTTGTCGGCGAGGTTGAGAAGGTATATCAGAACATCGGCGATCTCCTCCCCGGCATGGGCAACAGCCTCTTCACCGGGCCTCCGGCTCTCCTCTTCTGTGAGCCACTGGAATATCTCCGCCAGTTCAGCGGATTCGATGAGGACCGACATTGCAAGGTTCTTGGGAGAGTGGTACTTCTCCCAGTTCCTGTCGGCGTTGAACTCTTTTATCTTCTCGAGAAGCTCGGTGTGCATCCTTCCTCCTCATGGTTTCTGTAAGAACCATAATAACCAAAGGAACACCCCGGGGGAATGGGCTGCGGTTCGCGGTGTATCACCGGTGTATCTTTACACCATTCGAAGGAGGGCGCGATGAGGGCACCATTACTGATAGTGTTTGCGGCAATGTGCGGCTGTTCAGCGGAAATGCCGCCGGAAGTGCTCCACTTTCCCCGGGAGGAAGCAATGGAAAGTTCCTTCAGCAGGTTCCACGAAACGGTGGAATATGTATCGAACCCATCCATGCCACCCCTGGGACTGCCCGTAGATCCGGGATCGGTGATAAACCTCAGGACCGCCCTTTTCCAGGCGGGAGCGGGTTCCGCTGAAGGGCCCCTTCTCGAGAACGGCTTCGCGGTGTATCCCATGCAGCGGCCCACGGATGATCCCGTTCGGGCCTTCGAAAGGCTCAGCGACACGGGAATGCCGGTTTATGTCTCCAGCGGCATCCCCCTTCACATGCTGCACATATTCTTCGACCAGATACTTCAGCAGGTGGAAACCGATTATCTGTACTCCGATCTCCTGATCCTCTGCGAAACCCTCTACCAATCCGCTCTTTCCAGAAATGATGTTCTTGCCGCGTCGTATTTCGCCGTTCCCCTGACCTTTCTGGATCCCGGTTTCCAGCCCCACGAAAGCATAGCGGAAACAGTGGAGGCGGAGACCGAACTCATGAGGGCCCATGCCGGATTCACCGAAAGCCCTGTTTTCGGTTATCATGAGGACTATTCCCAGTATGTTCCCAGGGGTCACTACACCGCGAGCACGGAGCTTGCGAACTTCTTCATGGCCATGATGTACATGGGGAGGCTCACGTTCATCCTTGAGGGCGGAACCCCCCACGGCCCCGATGAAGGCTTCCTTGTCTCCTCGGAAGTCGCCGACGACATGACCCGGACGGCACTTCTCATCGTCTCCGACCTGAACGCGCTTGAGGCCGACGGTGTCCCTCTCAGGGACATCTGGCAGAGGATATACGGCATAACCGCCTTCTTCGCCGGGTTCGCCGACGACTTTTCCGTTGCGGAGTACCAGGCCGCCGCGGGTACCGTGGCCGGGGAAACCTTCGACTCAGGGCTGCTGGAACGGGAAACATTCCTTGAGGCTCTCAGAGAGCACATAGCAATGAACGGCCCCGGGCAGTCTATTTACAGCGGCACTGGCCAGTCGGTCATCATGCCCGACGGATCAGGAGAGTTCGATCCCGAGGGTTTCACCGGTCTTCTGGCAAAAACCGCCGGGTTCCGTTTCTTCGGCCAGCGCTACACACCGGACAGCGATATCCTGGGCCGTTTCGTCTTCCCCTCCGTGGGAAGGAACCCCGCCGGTGAACAGCGTTTCATGCCCTCGGGGCTGGATGTGGCAGGGGCCTTCCGCTGCGCCGGGGCACTTGAGATCATCGAGAACGACGGAACCGTTCTGTTCAGCCACTACCCGGATACCATGGAATCCATGCAGAGGATGATAGACGGCTTCTCCACAGATGACTGGCACTCCACCCTCTACATGTGCTGGCTCCATTCTCTGAAGCTCCTCGCGGAACCAAGGGGACAGGGATATCCCGACTTCATGCAGACCGCCATGTGGAACAGGTGCACCCTCTCCACCTTCCTGGCCTCCTGGGCCATGCTCCGCCACGACACCATCCTGTACGCCAAGCAGAGCTACACCGCCACCTCCGGCTGTGCTTTTCCCGGGGATGAGGAGCCGGTGCCCTCCGCCGGTTTCGTGGAGCCGGTTCCCGAAGTCTACGCCGAACTGAGGGGCACCCTGATAATGGCAAGGAACGGACTGGAGCACTACGGCATCCTCGACGACGAACTGGCAATGCGCTTCGAAAGGGCCGATTACCTCCTCGCGGACATCCAGGGAATAGCGGAGAAGGAACTGAACGGGGAAATGCTCACGGAAAGGGATGCTGACTTCCTGAAGGGTTTCGCCTCTTCCCTTGAGAACGCCATAGCCTGGGGAGAAACAACCACAGAAGGGCTGGAGACCTCCCTGATAGCCGATGTCCACACCGATCAGAACTCCGGAAGGGTCCTCGAGGTGGCCTCAGGGAACCTGGACAACTGCGTGGTTATCTACCGGAGGCCCGATGGCGTGGTGGAGGCGGCCATGGGACCGGTCCTCAGCTACTATCAGTTCACCTGGCCGATGAACGACAGGCTCACCGACCGGGCCTGGCGTGACATGCTGGCAGCCGGTTCCCCAGAAAGGCCTCACTGGACCGATGCGTATATGGTTTCCCCGGAATAGGTTGTCAGGCAGCGGGATCATTCCACCGTATAGAACCTCTCCACCTCGTTCTCGTTCATCGTGGCGGCAATGCCCCAGGGCGACAGTTGAAGGGAGGGATAGGCTCCCGTTCCCATGGTGTCCGCGAAGAGAACCACCCTCCGGACCAGTTCACCCTCCGGTGATACAACATCCCAGTGTTCGGACTCCGGAAGGCCGTACCTCCGGACCCAGATGCTGTCTCCGGGGCCTGTGGCAAGGTATGTAACGTATGGGTGAAGCTCCGGAGCGCTTACCTCCAGAACACTTGTTCCTTCGCTCGTGGTCAGGGGAATGGTTATCGGCAGGAAACGGAGCTGATGGGTTTCCCTGTCAAATTCCGGTCTGGGTTCCGGTTCGAAAATGAAGCGGTCAAGTGAATCACCACCGGCGGAAAGCACATCAATGGCGTAAATGTCCGAATCGTAACGGGCAAGATACACCCTTCCCGATGAATCCGTCGTGAAGAACGAATAATGAGGTCTCAGGTCTATGTCTGAACCGCCCATCTCCTCCATGTGCTCACGGTAAACGACTCCTTCTTCACCGGAATAGGGGTTCATGGAAAAGATCCGTTGTCCCGTCATGAGGATTCCTTCGGCGAAAATGATCTCTATCTTTCCCATCACCACGCTGGAGTCCCCGGCGGGGGACATCAAAAGCGGAAGCCCCATTCCGGATGGATAGCTTCCTTCAAAGGAAAGATCTGAACTGTAAAGTGCGTAGCGTCTGGCCCCCTGATCGAAAAGAAGGTACCCTCCGTCGTGCAGCCTGCAGAAGGAAAACGGGAAGGAGAATTCCCCTGGGCCCTCTCCCCTGCCGCCTGCAGAGCCAGTGAAACAGGCCCCATGATCGTAGGTGGATATCCTGCAGAAAATACCGTCGAGAACCGCGAATCCTCCGGGGATCGGCTCGAGGTCCATTACGGCTCCGAAGGTATAGTCCTCATCCCCCACCAGAACACCCACGGTATCCGCCAGAAAGAGGGTATCGGAGATATCTGAATGGAGCAGCTGCCCTTCGGGGGGTGCTGAGCACGCCGCCAGGAACAGTGATGAAACGAACAGTGTATTCTTCCTCATGAAGCCGCCTCCCTGGTTGATGCTCTTTGAATAATCCTTTTCATGGTCTCTCCCATCCTGCTCATCCTGAATGTCCCGAAACAGGTGTTCGCCAGGAAGAGTCCCAGCCTGTAGAGAGCCCATGACAGCAGGACAGGCAGTAAGACACAATCCACAATGAGCGAGATCGACGCAAAGATGACATAGCCCGGAAGTCCCTTTGCCATTGCCGCTGTCTTCACTTCGAACCTTGTTCCGTCAAGTTCCTTTCCCTCCTCCCCGGCCCATTCGTGCCATAGGGATGAATATTCGCTGCGAAAGGCTTCCAGTTTCAAAGCTGATGCGTAGCGGAGGGGTCCGGAATAGGCACCTGAGATAAATCCGGAGATCAGCACCGAGCCGGGAATGGCCAGGGCAAACACCCAGAAAGCAGTTCCCACGGCCATGGCGGTGTTCCTGAGCCTGAAGGAGTCCCTCATGAACTCAAGAAGGATGAGAACCGCGAAGAGCACGCCGAAAAGCAGCCCGCCCACGGGTGCCGAGAGTATGAGAAAGATGTTCACCAGGTGAATGGCCATGACCGCCGGAGCAGCAAGAAGTCTTCCGGTTGCAATGGAATCCCGAAGCGGTTCCGTGGGGCCGTCCTTCGCCGAGGCGGGAAACACCATGGGCAGTGCGTTCAGCATACGGGAGGTGGAGTCAGCCTGGGCGGAATGGAACTCCGCAGCCACTTCGAACCTCCCGGTTACGCCCCTTGCCGGCTTCGCCAGAAGGAACTCCAGTATGGAAGCGGTGGTTCCGGTGAGTGAAACAACGGCCAGAAAAGCATATACGAAAACACGGACGATCCTCTTCCAGTCGGCCAACCGTTCTTCCCTCCCGTGAGTCTTCCCGGTGTATTCGGGAACTTGTTATGTTACTGATAGTAATATTGTTAGAAAATCCATTTGTCAAATTTACGGGCGGCCTTACAATGAACCTGTCTGCTGTTCTCATTATTCTGGTGCAGCTCTCACAGGGCATCATCAGCATTGACTTCGATTTCTCGGCCCGGCCCGGCAGTGTTGAGATAGCTGCTGTCACAATCGGTAACGGGGAATTTCATTCAACGGGCATTCCCGGTTTTCAGTCAAGCTCCCACGGGATCATACCCCCCGGGGCTCCCGCCCTTCCCCATATGTCCCGTTCCTTTCTTCTGCCCCCGGGGACCGAAGTCGATTCGGTGATCATCAACTCTGAAACATGGGCAAGGATCCCCGGCATTTTCGCATTGCAGCCCCGACAGTTCGACACCTTCGACGAGAACAGTTTCACTCCACCTGATCCGGCTGCTTATTCCGGCACGGAGCCGTTTCCATCGGAACCCGCAGCGGTCTTCAGGCAGGGTGCCGCCATGGGCTGTCGGGTGGTTACCCTTGTCGGGTATCCATTGAGGTACACGCCCTCCTCCGGTGAGCTGGAGATACTAACATCCGTTTCTGTCAGCCTGAGCCTGTCTCCCTCAACCGATCCTGTGGCAGCGCCCCTGAGGGAATCGGTTTTCAGCTCGAATCTCCGGCTTCGGGGCATTGAAAGCCTGGTGTCCAATCCCGGCGACATAGGTCTCTATTCGGCGCCTCCGGTGGAAACCTTCTCCGGTGAAACGGGTCCCCTGGCCATAACGGAATTTCCCTCACCCCAGGGAAACTGCGTTGACATGGTAATAGTTACCTCCGACGGCATGGCTGAGCTCTTTCAGCAGCTGGCGGACCACCGCACCCAACGGGGGATCGTTACCACCGTACGAACGGTCCAGTGGATTGATCAGCACTATGGCGGCTCGGACACACAGGAACGCATAAGGAACTTTCTTCAGAGCGCCCACCAGCACTGGGGCATACAGGCGGTGCTTCTCGGCGGCGACGACGGGGTGGTGCCGGCAAGGCACACAGGGGGCTGGGAGTACATCCCGGTTCCCTACCCTGCGTATCAGCTCCCCTCCGACGACTACTACGGAGACCTCGACGGCAACTGGTCCTACGACGGCTCCGTGTGGCGGGTGATCTCCTCACCGGGCTTCCTCGACCTCTGCACCGGACGCTGGCCGGTGAACAACGCCCCGGACTTCGAGACCATGTTCGAGAAACTGAAACTCTACGAAGACCCGCCCACCCCCCCGGAGGACTTCGCCAGAAGGATACTCCTGATGGGGTCGGACAATCCGGCGGGTTCAGGAGCCTCCGACCTGATGGAACTGGCGGAAAGGCTTCGCAGCCATTCGGTGCCTCTCTACCTCGATGATCCCGTCGAGCTCTATTATCCCCACTCCCTGCCCGCCGGGGACCTGAACAGGAACAATGCCCTGGCGGAGTTCGACCAGGGCTACAATCTCATCATACACGCGGGACATTCGGAGATACACAAGCTGGGAACCGCGGGGAACGGTACACTGGGCCAGTACATGTGGGACTCCGACTTCAGCACAATGGGAAATGCCGGTGAGCCGTCCATGCTATGGACACTGGGGTGTGATGCCGGGCATTTCGACGGGGCATTCAGCTTCGCCGAGGCGGGTCTGCTCACAGGGGAGGATACCGGCCTCACTGCGGTCATCTCCAATGCCAGGGGCGGCCTCCACTCCCAGATATCAACCGCCTACACCTTCTGCGACGCACTCTTCAACACCGGTCATATCGCCGAGCTTTTCCATTACCAGGGGCTTAACTGGCCGTTGAGTTTCCTCGGCGAGGCCTTCAGGGCTTCCAAGAACCTCACCGGTTCCTCCTATATGTTCCTGAATCTCCTGGGATCACCTCTCATGGGTGTCTGGCGGGATGATCCAGACCCCCTCATGGTGAGCTGCACTCCTTTGTTCGCCGTGGAGGGGGTTCCTGTCACCGTAACGGCAACTGTTACAGACGGTTCCCTCCCTGTGGCCGGCGCAACGGTATGCCTCTGGAAGAAGGGTGAGCTTTTTTCCATACAGGCCACCGACCAGTATGGAGAGGCTGTCTTCCAGGGAGTGGCAGTCGCCGGGGTTCAAACCGGTCAGATACACATAACCGCAACAAAACCCAGGGATCAGATCAACCCCTTCCAGTCCACAACGGCAAGCTGGCTGCCTGGAACCGCCGCAATTGACATACTGCCATCCCAGACACCGGTTGTGTCCCTTATGGAAACCTTCCCCGGCCAGCCCGCTCCCGGAGAGACGGTAAGCATCGGTTTCACTGCGTTGAATACAGGTGGCGAAACAGCCCAGGGAGTGTCCGCCGAGTTGAGCGTTATCCAGGGCAGCCAGTTCATAAGCTCCATTCCCGTCGGCCAGGCGGTTCTTCCGGACATTCCACCGGACCAGTGGCGGAACCCGGAAGACCCCTTCACCGTTTCCATTGCCCCGGATGCCCCGGGCAACTCAGTGATTGAGTTCGGTGTGACCTTCACCTACTCCGGAACCGGTGGAGCGCAGCAGTGGGAATCCTCCTTCTTCCTCGCCGTCATGGATTCGGACCTTCAGGTGGTCCTGATGGATCCCTCAGTGGACAATTCCTCGGGAACCACAGCGGACATAGTGCTGGCGAACCTTGTCGTGGCCAATGCCGGACCCGGGGACGGCGGGGGCTTCGGCATCACCGTGGATAACCTGTTCCCCCCTGAACCCTTCTCGGTGGATACGCTGTTCTCTCCCGGGATACCCGCCAACTCCGCCGGGTTCGTTGAAGGCACCCTTGCGCTCACGGTGTACCCCGGGCATCCCGATTCCGACTGGCTAAGAGAGGGCTTCCCCGGATGCTCCTTCGATGTGGTGGCGGAAACACCATCCGGCAGCACCGTCCTCCGTAGCGTCGATGCCTCGCTGGTTGCCTTCCTGCAGAGTGAAGAGCTCGAATCTCCACACTCCCTGAGCGTATGTGAGACCGGTGAGGACCAGATCGCCCTTGCCTGGAAGCACTCCGGAGGCGTTCCCGCGGCGGGGTATTTTGTTTATGCAGACGACGGATCGGGCATGACAATGGTGAATCCCCTGCCGGTCCCGGTTAAGCAGATGACCATAGACGGGCTGCAGCCGGGCTCCATCTGCCAGGTTGAGGTCACCGCAGTTGATCTCATAGGCAGAGAAAGCCCTCCCGGGGAGATAACCGCCTCAACGGCCTGTCCGGCGGTATCCGGCTGGCCGGTTCACCTTTATGGTTCCCCGGGTTCCGGGGCCCTGTCCGCTGACCTCGATAACGACGGACTCAACGAGATCGCGGCGATATCCTCCTTCGGCTCCCTATGGGTGATGGAAAGGAACGGAACATTCCAGGAACTCCTTCCCCCCGCGGGATACGACTTCGACCGTTTCCTTGGATGCGCCGCCGGGGATGTGACCGGAAACGGCAGGACCGACATCGTGGTAACATGCCAGAGAAAAATAGGGGTTCCCGGCCAGGAGAGAGTAGCGTTGCTGCTGTACGAAAGACCGGCGATGATCTGGCATGTTCAGGAGATAGCCACCACCGGACCCGACGAGGAACTTGCCTCCACGGTAACGGGAGGCACCCCGGTCCTCTTCCAGGCAGACGACACGCCGCGACTGGAGATAGCGCTGAGGACAAGGGGCAGCAGCGGCAATTCCCCGAAACTCCATGTCTGGAAATACGACGAAGGGCAGAACGGCTGGGTCGAGTTCTCCCAGGACTTCCCCGTCCAGCTCAGCGGTGGTTTCTTCGACTCGCCCTCAGCGGCGGACTACGACGAAGACGGCTTCGATGAACTCATAACCACCAGCTACTCCGCCGGTGAACCGGGTACCGATATAGTTCTGGTGGATTTTGAGGCGGGAGGCGCTGTTCAGGTCACGGAACACGACCTGTATGAGCTGAACACCCAGGGTTACCTCGCCAGGGTCTTCGGCACACTGGCTGTTGCCGAGGAGAACGGAACCTTCTACATAGCCGGCGCCGCAAAACCCGAATCCTACTGCAGCGACTTCAAGAATGTCTTCGTTTGCCGCATTACCGGGGAACCATCTCCGGGGATTGACCTCCAGTGGCAGACAGGCTGGATAAACGGGCACGATTTCTTCGGAAACATGCCCGGCCCGGTGATAGGCAAAGTAGATGGCGGAGAGGGGCTGGATGTGATCTACACACTGAACTCAGGCACATTCAACTCCGAGGGGATCATGGCCGGATGGAAGCTGGCATCGGGAACACCGGTCTACCAGAGCCCCCCGACCCCCTTCAACCCGATACAGGGCGGCGGCGGCTCCGACATCAAATCCCAGCCGGTCACCGGCCTTACTTCCTCGCCGGGATCAGGCATAACCTCGGTCTTCTCAGGCTTTTCCACACTTTTCTCCGGAGCGGACCCCCTGGGCACCGAATCGGTGCAGGGTTTTCCCGGTTACTCCAGGGACGCTGTCTGGGCGGCACCGGTTGTCTGCGACCTCAACGCCGACGGCGCCGCAGAGGTCCTTTTCATCGACTTTTCCGGCAGGGGAACCCTCTACGACACCTCCCAGCTGGGCTACATGGACACCGGCTGGCATATGTACCAGGCCAACCCCGCCAGGACAGGTTTCTACACCCCGGCCAGGGCTGAACCGGAACTCGACATCGCCCTGACACCGCCGACGGAAACCCCCCTTGAAGGCTTCCCCACGGGATTCATTCCGGTAACTGTCACCATTACCGGCCATACCCCGCACCCCCGTGCCGCAATGGCTTCCCGGGGACCTCAGGTACGGGTGGACGCCTTCCGTGGCGGCCAACTTCTGGGTACCACCGAAACACCACTGGAGAACGGCAGAAGGACAGTTCTCATTCCCCTTGGAAGGGCAGGTCTATCAGATGACGAGATCAGTCTGGTTGCCGACCCCCTGAACGCCTACGATGAAACCAGCAAGGCCAACAACACCGCTGTGATCACGACACACTGCCCATCAGAGGAAACGGTGACCATCCCCTCCCCCGCCAACGAACTGGAAGTAACCTTTGTCTTTGAAGGACTGCCACCGAAGAACATCGAGGTAACCGTCTATTCCATCGACGGCAGAATAGTCTCAACCCTTGAGACCGGCGAACTCTCCCCCGGCGCCACCACCCTCCGCCCGGCAGGACGCCTGCATCTCCCCGCCGGTATCTACACCGTCCGAATATCAGGCCTCGCATCGGAATGTACCCGACGAGTCGTGATACTTTAAGGCCATCCGTAAATTTGACAAATAGCTCTTCTAATACCCCACAAGATGAGGAGATAGCAATGGTATCAGGCCTTGTCGTCAAGTAGTGTACAATTAAATATATTATTAAATAATAATTTGCAATGGGCACCTACGGAATTGATTTTCTTTAGTATTGCAGCGCAATGCTATAGCCAATCTGTTTGTCAAGTTTACGGATGGCCTTACATTAGGGGCGGGCCGGTTATTGCCGGCCCGCCCCTGTGAGTTATCGGGTAACTATCATCCTGACCGTTGCGGATTCAGTGCCGCAGGTAAGTCTGGAGAGATATGCTCCCGGAGGAAGTGATGAGAGGTTGAGGATGGCCTGCCCATCTCCCGGGACGGGCTGGTGCTCCATTACTATTCGTCCGGTAAGATCGAATATCTGGAGGCTTGCCGGGGAGTCTCCGGGAAGGCTGAAACTGGCCGTGGCGGTACCTGATGTAACAGGATTGGGATGTACCGCGAACTCAAGGGCATTCAGAGTGGCTGAATGGGATCCTTCCGTTGAGGTGCCGTAGTAATTGGTCCACATGGAATTGCCGAAGGTGCCGGCGTAGAGCAGGGAGTATTCGGGAACATCGATGAGCACATTTACCCTGACATCCTCGAGGTCTGTTCCTATAAGGGCTGGGGTGCCGCTCCAGTCCTCCCAGATCCATGCGCCGTTGGCGTTCGTACCAACGAGAAGGTCTTCTGTGCCCTCGGGTACGGTGACGCACCAGGCACCTGTGAAGGCCGTTGTAACACGGGTCCAGGTTACGCCGCCATTATCCGTGGCAAACAGACCAGTGCTGGTTGCAGCAGCCATTCTGTTGCCGCTGGCGGGATGCACCACAAGGTCATAGGGCGTTCCCTGAAGACCGCTCATGGACCTTTCCTGCCAGGATGTGCCTCCGTTCTCTGAGTAATAGCACCTGGTGGCGCTGTTGTAGTAACCCAGTGCGAACAGGTTCTGTGTATTTGAGGGATCAACGGCAAGTGCCCTGATGTAGCCGTATACCGATCCGCTCTGAATGGTCTGGCGAGTCCAGTTCAGACCGCCGTCTGTGGATTTCGAGACCACCAGCATATAGTTCGGAGAAACATACTTGTAGCCGGTGCAGTAGTATGTGTCATCGCCGGCATAGATCATCTTGTATCCGGTACCGTAATAGGTATCTACCTTTGTCCAGACGGAACCTCCGTCTGTGCTCCTGTAGAGCTCGGAGCCTCCTCAACCACCCGCTTCAAGGGCGAGGAGGGTGCCGTCGCCGTCGCTCACAAGTCCTGCGAGATCACCGCATCCGCTGGCCTGATTCACCGGTGACCAGCCCGAGGATGAATCCTCAGGTATGCGGAAGATACCGAGAGATGTGAGCTGGATGTAGACATAACCCTCTGAACGGCAGCCCACAAGAACCTTGCCGGCGGTCATTCCCTCTGTGTACATGTTCCAGGATGTACCGCCATTGGTGCTGTTGAAAAAACCGGCATTACTTCCTGTGTACGCAATGGAGGCGTTGTCGTAGCTGGGAAGCACGTGCTGGAAGTTAGAACCGGAAAGACCGGTTGTGACGCTGCTCCAGGAGAGCCCTCCATTGGTCGAGCGATAGATGTTGCTGTATCCCCCGGCCATGACAAGGCTGGGATCGGCTGTGCTGTAGCGGAGCCTGTAGTTGTAGTACTGAGTGGCAATTTTGGTCCAGGTGGCTCCTCTGTCGGTGCTCCGGTAAACGGCATACAATGTACCCGCAAGCATGATGTCAGGATCCTCGGGGTGAATTGCCGCACCGTACATGTACGATTCATTGCTGCTGGAGGGAGGGGTTACATCGGTAAAGCTGGTACCCCCGTTCTCGGAAAGATAGAGCCTCTGGGTGTTGGTGCCGGAGGGTTCATACCCGCCTATCAGTATAACATCGGGATCGGACTGTGATACTCCGATGCTTCGACCGTAGGCATGGGTGGAGCTGGTGGTGAGCTGGGTCGCAGTCCAGCTCTGACCGCCATTAGTGGACTTCAGGAAGGCTATCCGCCAGTAGCTGTCGATGTATCTGTATCCTGCAGCGAACAGAACATTGCCATCGGTGGGATGGGACATCCCCTGATAGAAATAGGTATTGCTTACGCTCACAGAACTCCAGGTGTATCCGCCGTCGGTGGATCTCCACACCCTGCTTGTGCCGAAGGCCACAAGAATGCCGGACTGAGTCATGGTCATGTCGTAAACCGTGCCCCCGGTGAATGAGCCGATGCTCTCCCAGGATTCACCGTTGTCGCCGGAAAACAGGACCATTGACGGATTTGAGCCAGAAACCGAGTAAAGATGGTTCGGATCCTGTGTGCTCTGGGTCAGGGCGGTGATCTCACCACCCTCCGGACCTATGTTCTCCCAGGAGCCGTATCCCGTGAGAACCAAGAAAACCAGCAGAAGACTGCTCATGAAACCCCCTTCCGTGTTGATTGCTCTGCGAAAAATCACCCCTTCTCAAACCCCCGTCAAGGAGGTCATTCAAACTGCCAAATGACAGCAAGGAGTCCGGATGGCAGAAACTCCCGCTGTCAGGGAGAAAACAATAGAATCCCGGTATAAATTTTTTACAAAATTTCTGACAAGGATTTTGACCCACTCAGGCCGGCGTACCCCGGTGGGCATGAAAACGGTATGAAACACGCCTTGACCGGCTGTTTCCATATGTACAGTTTTCGGAATTGGAGTTCGGCGGCAGATCAACAGAAAGGGAACATGGATGAGTAAGTTGATAGACAGCTGGGCGGACAAGCTCCTGGCACTGGTGGAGGAATCCGCCAGTGTCCAGGATCTGTCCGTGGGCAGAGATCGGGCGGTGGAAATAGGCGAAGAGATCAATACCGCGGGAGGTTTCCATCTCATGCGGGAAGTTGCACGCCGCACCGCAGAAATCGGCATGACGAGGAAACAGCCCCACGCCCTGGGTTATGTTGAAAGATGGTGGAACGGGATCGGCCGCTGGATGTCCTGACGCAGACCCCATAAGGAAACAGCCGGACTGGATCCGGCCGTTTCCTGTGTTTCCTGTAGCGCTGCGGAGGGCTTACAGAACCTCTTCTACCTCTTCGGCCATCATGTCCGCCGCTGACCCCCTGGTGCAGTAGTAGCCCCATTCGAGGCCCATTTCAGCAGTTACAGGGCAGTCCGCACATATGCAGCCCACTTCGTCCACTATGCACTCGCTCATGCCGGTGGCGCAGTAGCCGCCTTCACCCTTTTCCGAAGCCTCGGGCACCCAGCTCGGGCACTGGGGACAGATGCAGTTCGCCATTACGAATGCCATCTTCTCTTCTTCGGTCATTTCGGGCTCCACGGGCTCGACGGGAGCGTTGATCACCTCCGGTGTCTCATCCGCGGTTTCAACCTGAACCTCGGGTTCCTCTTCCCCGCAGGCCATGAAAACCGCAACAGCGACCACGGCAAGCAGAACAAGTAGTTTTCTTAAACTCATCTTTGCCACCCCTTCCTTTTCGCTAAATAACCTGGAACTTATCCAGCAAAGCGATATGATTATGGCCGTGCCGATGCCGTTAAGGGACCTGTAACCCTATCTCTTTGCTTTGAAATAAGATATAAGCATCTACCCCTGTAGTCAACGGGGCAGCAGATGTCTTTTCCGTGAGTCCGGTAACCGGAAAAGAAACTGACTCAGTGAATCTCGGCAGCGTCCTTCTTCAGATTGGCTGCAAGGGCTTCCGCTTCCTTTTCGTGCTTTTTTCGGCCCCTCTTCATTGCGGCCTTAGCCTCAGACAGGGACATGTTGTCGATGAAGTAGGCTACCGAGGCCTCCCCTATTCCCCAGGTGGCGGCGAAGGCGATCCCGGCGGAAATGACATTTCCCCCTCCGGGAAAGAAGAACTTCACCGAGGCCCTGACCAGTTCCCTCAGGGCTAAACCCGCCCCCACGTTGAGGCCCATTGCCGCCAGGAACTCCCTTGCGGTTTTCTTAGACATTTCCCGGCCGCCGATATAGCCAATGCCCATTATCATTCCTATCTGGGCGGCGGTTATGGGGAAAATATCCCCCAGGGGTATGGGGGTTGCGGCTATCCCTCCGCATATGGTGGCGGTGGAGCCTATGATGGTCCTTGCAAGCCTTTTCTGAAGCTTGCGCAGCCTCGTAAGCCTGGCAAGCTGCAGCTGAGCCGATCTGGGCAGATGATCCATGAGGTAGGTGACCAGTTCCTCTATGTTCCAGAAGTTCTCATACACGATCCGGTCGCCATCGAACTCGGCATAGGCTGATACTGGTATGGCCTCGAGGAGTTCTATGCTGGAGTCGGAATAGGCTTCCTGGAGCGCCTTCACCGCCTCCCGAATGTTCTTCTGCTTAACCGGATGGTCGTAGGGCGGCTCAATCCGTTTGGGATCGAGTTCGTCCACCTGTGTGACCAGCGCCGCAACCGGGACCTCATAACTGTGCGTTTCTGCAATGTACTTCCTCACCAGGGCGACATTCTCAAGGTCGCTTTTTATGTGGGAATCGACTTCCTTGGCCTTGCACATGAAAAGGATCACGTCGGGGCAAATTTCCCTTATCTCTGCCTTGATGTCATCGATTGCCACGGCGAAGTTGGCGGATTCGGGTCTGGTCCTGTCCCCCAGTCCCCTGGTGTCCAGTATCTCTATTGAACCCTGGGAGTTGCTGAAGGTATGCCAGCTGGCTTTGCCGGTTTCGGAAAGGACGGAGCCCACCTTCGCCACCCTGGTTTTGAAAAGGGCATTGACGATGGATGACTTCCCGGCTCCCCTGCGCCCTATGATGAGCACCCGCGGCGGTCTGTTGTCCATTAGCATTTCCTTGATGTTCTCCAGTTCATAGCCCACCGTTTCCCTGGCGGGTGAGGGCAGTTTCTTTGAAACCGATACTATCAGTTCTACTATGCGGCCAATATTCTCGTTCATAATGAGCTTTCGTTATGGTGTTCCGGTACAGCCGCCCCCGGCATTACTGTCACTGAGGATATTATAAAAGAACCAGCGGTGATGAACACAGGAGACAAGCGAAGCCAGGAGGATACTACCGGGTCAGCCTTCTTGAAATGAACACAGCACCGGCGGTTTCCACCATGCTGAAGGGAAACGCTATCCACAAAAGCCCTGCAGGAAGCACCGAAAGGTTCCAGGTCACCATCCACATCATCACAAAACCGGCGAACCACGACAGCAGGAAAGTATCACGAAGGCAGAACCTCCGGGATAGGGCCCATACGAATGCCGCCATGGAAAAGCCCCACACCACCCATACCGCTCCGTTCACCGGCTGCGACGGGAACGAAAGCCCCATACCGGCGAAGTGATCCACCCAGTAGTGATTGAAGAGCAGTTCGTTCCGCACGAACTCGCACGCGTTCACCCACACACCGGTCAGCAGCACCGGCAGGAAAGCCTTCCTGAGCTCGGACACGAAACCCCTCCCCTAGTATTCCGGCACGCTCCCCACCGGTGTCAGCGTTATCTCTTCCTTTGTCTTCAAGGCCTCCGCCCAGGTGTCGCTGTTCTCCCCCATGAACAGGAAGCTCCCATAGCTCCTGTAGTCAAGCTGGGGGAAGATCATCATGGACCTGTCCCGCCGGGCGGTCTTCACCGGAATCCGGGATCCCGGTATAAAAAAGCCAAGATCCTTCCGCCGGACGGGATGCAGAATCGTAATGGAGTACTCGTTCCCCGCACTGTCCGACACATCGAGGTCAAAGAAGTACAGGTCCTCCTTTCCAAGCTTCTCCTGAGTCCTGTAAACCTTCCTCACATGGGCCCAGCCCTCCACGCCCTGGTCTGTGACCGACCTGACGGTGCTGATCAAGTCCCGGGTCTTCCGGGTGATGGACTGTATCATCTGGGGAAGCACCAGCAGCACCACCGCCGCACCTATATAAAGGGCTATCCTGTCAGGCCCCCCCCGCTGCAGGTGGGAATGCACCGGTTCAAGGAACGGATGGTCCTGAAAAACGAAGTAGCCGCCCACAAGTGCCGCGAACACCACCAGAAGTATGTTGGAAACCTTCTCCAGCGACATGATCCTCCCTGCCCGGCAAGTCCATTGCGGATAGTATAATTGGAGGACATGAACGGAAGGAGACCCCATGTTCCTCATTGCTGCAGTCCTGCTTGCGACCTTTTCACAGCAGGATATCCTGGAATCCGAACTCCTCGACTCCTCCCCAAGCGCCTTCAGAGCTGATGAGCGGACCCTGATGATAGTCACCGCAGAGGGCGACACCCTTGTTTTTCGGGACAACGAGGATGCTCCACACGGCCTTCAGTCAGCCATGTACAGGCTGGTGGACCATTTGCCGGAGCTGAACTTCTGGACGGTGAAGGTAATGGGCTACGAGTTCATCGACTGGCAGACAGTCAACGGAGAAACGGGAGAGATCACCATCACCATAGGCCCGGGCCTCCCCAGCCCCGACGGCACCAGGCTCCTTTGCATGAACGAGGACATACACGCCGGCTTCAACCCCAACGGCATACAGATATGGGCCATTGAGCCCGACGGCTCCCTTGAACTGGAGTTCGAGGACACAAGCGTTCCCTGGGGCCCCAGGAACGGCAGGTGGGTGAACGACACCACCATCAGCTTCATCATGCTCTCTTACGACTACGACACCTATGACTACACAGGCACAAAGAGCAAGCTGATGCTCATCGACGGAATATGGACACCGCCGAGCCGGGAAGAGTGGGACTGGTAGCGGTTACTCCTGCTCGCTGTACCTTCCCAGCACCGCAAGAATGCCCAGGATCACCGCGCAAAGCAGAATGGCGGCACCGGCCAAGGCTCCCGCCTTCAACCAGGTAACAACCGCAAGCACCAGCAGCACGCTTGAGCGGATGATGTTGCCCAGCCTGGGTCCCCCCGCCCTCTGGCACCTAATCCCCGAGAAGAGGATCATCGCCCCCAGAAGGAAGAACAGCCCCATCGAGAATGGAGCGGAGAGGGCGAACCATGAGCCGTACCCCACCACCGCCGCTATCCAGATAAATACAGGCCCCAGGAAGAACGCAGCCGGCACTATGAATTTCTTCTCCATATCTCTTCCTCCAGGTCAATAATGAAAATCTATCAAACTCGGGAACGACAATAGAACTCCTGCAAGGGAAGGATCACTCCCATGAACCGAAAGCGCTGTGAAACGCAACACTCCCCGGCGGATACTCACCGGAAAAAGAGAGCGCGAAGAATACTTGTGGATCAACGCCTTCGTAGAACATGCCTTCGGGGTGAATGAAACCGAACCTCCCATAGTATTCAGGATGCCCCACCAGGCAGCATCCCGCGGCGCCTGAAGCTTTCAGTTCTTCAAGCCCCTTCCTTATCAGAAGCCCTCCTATCCCCCTGCGATGCAGCTCGGGCAGCACCGACACCGGACCCAGGCAGTACCACCCTGAAACGCCGCTTGAAAGGGTGACAGGCGAAAAGGCAATATGACCCGCCACCCTTCCGGCAAGCTCGGCCACCAGGGAAATGGACAGGGCACCGGCCTCCCTGAGCCTGTCTATTATCAGGTGCTCGTTCACCTCTCCCATTCCCAGGTGGGTGAACGCCTCCACGGTAACTTCGGTTATTGAGAAGTGATCCTCTGCCCTTTCCGCACGAAGGACAAGTTCCTCAATACTCATTCATCTCCCCCGCTCAAAAAGGAAAAACCGCTTATGTCCATTTCCTCCAGTATCTCAGCGCCGCTGTGGAAGAAGTCACCCGGCACGGTGAAACGGTATACTCCGCCCTCCGGAAGGGACTCCAGGGCTTCATCCAGCACCCCGTGCTTGAACAGAATGCTTATGGTTTCCCCGGCATGCTCTTCCGGTTCCAGTACCAGGAATGACGCCAGTGGGGCCACCCCGTCGGAGGTGGACTCCCCATTGTTCTCGAACCAGTGGAACTCCTCAAGTCCGGTGAGCCGGGCGGCAACGGATATCCCAGGAGCTTCGGCCTGCGCCGCGAAGCAAAATACCAGCATACAACCGCAGAGCGTTCTCATACCATAAATCTCCCTCAGGATAGATGCGCCAGCAGGTAATCTATAAAACCGATAGCCGTTGGATAACCCGCATGGTTCACCTGATGAGAGTGAATCGACTCCCTGTGCAGTATCCCTTTGAGGAAACCGCCCTGAGCAGGTAGACCCCTGCAGCCTGGCCGGTCATGTCCAGCTGAACGGTGCTTGCCCCCGCCGGGTAGAGGCTCCGTGACCGGGAAACTACCCTTCCGTCCAGGGAATGCACGGAAAGCACCACCTCGGAAGATTCATCGATGAAGAGGCTTACACTGCAGCTGCCGCTTGCGGGATTTGAACTGAACGAAGCTCGGATCGGGGAGTCAGCATCACCGGTCTCAAGCCCCATCTGGGAGCATTCGCACAACACTACCCAGAAGCTGGTGAATATTGATTGATTCAGTGAAAGCACCAGTTCCTTGACCCCGTCGGCATCGTAGTCCACCGCTGAACCGGAGATGTAAAGGTTGTCGTAGATCAGAGGGTCGCATACAGGCACTTCCTGGGGTTCGCCGAACTGCATTTCACCCAGGTTCTCAAAAAGCACCAGTGCCGTGGGGTTCGTGCAGACCAGCAGGTCAGGGTGTCCGTTACCGGTGTAGTCGGCAACATCGATGATCAATCTGACCTCCATGGGCAGCTCGATGAACTCAGGAACCCCAAAGGAAGGGTCCGAAGATGTTCCGGTGTTCTCTATGACAGTCAGACCCTGGGAGGCAAAAGTGGGGCTGGAGTTGGCAACGATTATGTCCATAAGGCCGTCTTCGCTGATGTCGGCGAAGAATGGTGAAAAGATTATGCAGTAGGGCGGAATGCTCTTGCTCAGAAGCTCCGTGAAATCGGTGTCGGTTAATCCGATGTACACGTCTACACCATTAACACTGCCTACGACGAGGTCCTTCACTCCATCATCATTGATGTCCGCAACCTGCGGAGTTACCGGATCGTAGTCTCAAGTTCCATAGTATGTCAGGAGGGAACCGTCCGCGGTAAATGAGGGCTGCTGCTCGAACCCTTCACCTGTGTTCCGGTAATACTCGATGCCCTCGCAGCCATCCCCCACCAGCAGAAGGTCGAACAGGCCGTCTTCGTCGATGTCCGCAACGGTTACTGACGGTCCGTAGATATACTGGTCATACTCATGAAGGTAGCTGAAGGAATCGATATGGGGCAAACCTGAAACGACAATGATCAGTGATATCAAGAACAATTCTAACCTCCCTGATAAGAATGCGGCAAGTGAATATATATGAATTTCATGACAGATTCTCCCGGGTTCTTCAGAGCCTGGCCAGTATAGTGGAAAACCTGATCATTCCCTTCATTCCCGTATTTCTCTGCCAGCTCTCCCCATGTAACCTTATCCAGCAGGGCGACAGGTATGGGAGGATCGTTCATGTTCTTCTCAAGACAGGAGCCCAGCGAATCATGCTCCAGGTTCCCCAGGAGTTACTGGGAAAGTGCCTGACATGTTCTCAAGACACACTTCAGTATAGTCCGGAAACTCATAAGCATCACCGGAAAGTGGAACGATCATCACCGGCACCGGCAGCAGGGCTCTTCCCAGACTCACCGTGGAAATGTCCGTTACTTCAATGCTGGTCACAGTTGTTCCCTGGGGAATGACATAGCATCTGGAAACAGCGGGCAGATTGGGATAGTCATTCCCGAAAACCGGCAATCCTCCCTCAATGCGTATTACATCCCAACTGTCAAATGCATCGATCTGAGCATCTTCAGCGGAAATGCTCCATTCGTAGGCTATGGTTCCCGCAGAACTGCAAGCAGCAGCGAAGAGCATAATGGTTGTGATATTAAACATGTTATAGTACTTTCATACCAATATTATCAGTCAACTCATAGCACATTCGAAGGCTCTTAACAGCATAGAGGATCACTATTATCCTGCTGCCTGATGCAGCTCTGCCGCATCTGACCGTTATGGATCTATCTCAATACACACAAGCCGGTTGTCTCGATTATGCCGTTATGCTCTATTCTGCAGAGATACAATCCCGAGGAAATCCCCTGTCCAGTACTGTCAACAGCATTCCAGATCAGAGAATGGGATCCCCCGGAGAAATCAGAGTCTGCCAAGGTTACGATCTCTCTTCCTGACAAATCAAAGACTCTAATAATGGTTCTGCCGCATTCAGGAAGAATGAATGCTACTCTCGCTGAAGAGCTCATAGGATTGGGAGAAGCAGCAAGCTTCAGCTCCATAGAAGGTCCGAACTCTATGCCGGTTTGGTTGATGTAATAACTGATTGTGTCACTGGCAGTAACTGTTCCATTGTCATAAGAGTTTGCTATGAGTTCATTCAAACCCACCGGTGAATTCAACTGTTCATCCGCATATGTGTACTTCAAACCTGTTCCGAAGGCATATAGATTCCCATCGGGCAAAGGCATGTATACAACTCCATCAGTAACTGAAGGGCTGCCTTGGACCCATGTCGCTCCTTCGATAAAGTGAGACCAGATCTCGACCCCAGTCTCAGAGTTCAACGACCTGATTCCAACATTCTCACCCATGGAGTAGTTTCCGTAGATCACCTGACCATCAGCAACAGCAGAAGAGCCGTGCTGTTTCCCTGGCGTCTGCCATATGGTGCCACCCGAAAGTGCATCCAAACAGAAGTAGTACATGTTCAGCTCCGTTGCGAAGTACAATCTGCCGTCATGATAAGCCGGTGTCGCGGTGGCAGGATATGTGAATTTCGACCAGATGGTGCTGCCAGAGACTGCATCAATACCCCTGGCATAACCATCGCAGCCATTTATGTAGATCACGCTGTCCACAAGCACCGGAGAAGAATCCCAGTATCCTTCATAACTGTCATCGTTCTCCCATATGATATCTCCCGTTGTCGAATCAAGAGCATACAAAGATGTCTCCCCAGCATCCCGCCAAGTGGGAACGAACACGAACTGATTCCAGACAGTCATGCAGCTGTAGAGCGCACAGCTATCCAAGGGAACTGTCCAGATGTTCGATCCGTCAGATTCGTCGAGACAGGAGATGTAGCTGATGTTGGGGCCTGAACCCGGCGGATACGGTCCAGTGCCGCAGTAGACCCTTCCATCAACAACTACAGGAGTACTGCCTGTCCAATCAGCATCACCATTCGCCCATATCCGTTCTCCAGAAAGGGCATCAAGACAGAAAATGGAATCACTGGCAGCAAACAGCTTTCCATCCTGAACAGTTACTGCATCATCATTCGTGCCAACACAGTACTTCCATATCAACTCACCACTCGCTGCATCAAGGGCAAAAAGCGAGTCTCCCCCGTGGTCCTGGGGATAGTAGACAATTCCATCAACAACAACGGGAGTTGGAAACTCATGTGAGTTCGGATCAGCGATTGGGAAAACCCAAAGAACGGTGTCATCCACAGGAGCAGGTGATTCAGAATACCCGTGCTTCTCGATATTCTGCATATAGGTGGGCCAGTCGGTGGAAAGCCTTGAAACCGTGATGAAGTCATTGCCGTTAAGCGAATATCGAATTGAATCAGGAATCTCGTTCTCGTTCTCAACAATGATCCTTAGTCCTGGGAGCTCATCGAGATTGTATGATGCCATTGACTCGGGTTCAGTTATATGAAGGCTTGTAACCGCAAGAAGAGATGTAACAATGACATAAATGATATACATTAAACTCCCTTCATAAGCCATGACAGTGATTGCATTCTTCGGCCCACACCTCATCCCTTGAACCTTATTAATGATGTATTACACTTCAACTTGTGTCAATGCTATTTGCATCCTTTGTTAAGACGACAATCAGACAGCAAGCATATTAATGCTTGTAATTCAGAAGGACGCTACCCCATTTGACCTGTTGAAGAACAAGCAGCTAATCCCTGGAACTCTCCCATTCCTCCCGGAGGATCCCCATGTACACATAGTCCGCATAGCCGCCGTCTATCCAGTAGTGCTGCCTTATCCTTCCCTCTTCAACGAAACCGCAGGACTCGAAGCACCGGATCGCCCTGGGGATTCTGGTATTGGTTCCCAGGCCAAATATCCTCGCCCAATATTAGTCTCATTTTCCAGAAACTCACATACTCAGATTTCGGCACCCTGGATCTCAAGCTCAGCGGCAACCTCCTTCGAAATGGGGTTCGCCAGGCTGAAAACCACATCCATGGGTTCTGAGCCGGAATGTGATTGGTAATCCGCAGTACCGAGATAGGTGTAAGGGGCTGCCTTCCCCCCGATTAACTTGTTCTTTCGAAGGAACAGGTGGATCATCGAACCGTTTTCCCTGTGTTTGATCACTCCCATTCCCCTCTTGGAACCTGGCTTTGTAGACCTCTGGCTCTGCCAGTGGAATGTCCTGTCATCGATGAAGTAGTCATGGTACTTATGGGATTCCTGCTGACCCTGCTTGTTCAGCGTTACCAGCAGGAACTGATCAGGATGATCCTTCGGGCAAACATGCCCCGCCTGCCAGTTGCCCTGGTTGTACTCAAGGCCAAAGAGCCCGGGAATCTCTCTTGTCTTCGTTTTCGTGTGAAGTATCAGGTCAAGGGGATCGATCACCTGCTTAACCCGGGCACGGGTTACCATGTCCTCTGTTGCAGGCATATCGGGATAGTCTTCATTCCAGGCCTGAAGAATGTAGTTACCATTTCCCAGCTTCTTCACATAGCGAAGAAGGTACTGATCGTCACCGGTTTCATCCTGCTTCTCGATCACAACAAGCTGATTGCTGATGCTCCCTGCGCTCTCCGGGGTCACAAGGTCCAGAAGCAGATAATCCCCATCCCTGATGGGTGACTTACCGCCATTCATTGAGTTTCCACTGGCTCTTGCGATGAAATGCCTTGCCGGGTTCAGGTTTCCATATGACAAGGGGAGGGTTCTGTAGTAAAGGGTATCAAGGTCGTGTGAGCTCGATTTGAAATGGCCGCAGGCGATCTGCAGGTCGCTGAAAAACGGCACCTTAATCAGGTTGGATGATTCTGTATCGATGTAAGCGGGGCCGGTTACCCGGGTTCTTCTGGACAGGTACTGTTCGTATTTGTAATTGACTATCTCCAGTGCCATTGATTCCAGGTCGGCGATCTGTTCAGTCGCCACTTCTCCCCTGTACATGAACCTGTTTCCGGCCAGACTGAATGAGGTTTCCCCGGACCTCCGCTTTTCCCCTGTCCAGGCACTAATGGGGTTGCTGTTCCAGTACGTTATCCAGCGTTTCTCAATTACGTTATACCGTTCAAAGCCGCCTTTGAACCGTTCCGGCAGATCCGCCTGGCACTTGATGCGGCGGGACATCACCTTGTATGACCGTCTGCACAGTTCCTCAACAGAAGGTGAACTGGAGAACCCGTCAAGGTCAATGAAGGCCTCCATGAGTATCATCTCGTAGGAGTTCGACATCGCTGAGGATTCCAGTTCGCTGAGAAAACCGGAATGAGACCCCAGTACATCAATGAAACCGGGCTCGATCTCACCCTGCGCCTCAAGGAAGTTGAACCAGCCTCCGTACTCACTTCGAAGTGCAGAAATTCCCCCTCCAGCCAGGAAATACTCCGAAAGGGTTGGTCTTCTGCCCAGTGAATCCTTCAGGGAGAAGTAGAAGTCCTTCTGGGTGTGGGTATTGGTCTTCATGAGGTTCTTCATGAACTCAATTGATTCAAGGTCGTAGTTCATGTAGCAACCTGAGGGCAATTCTAGAGCCCCTGATTCAACCTTTTCCAGGAACTCTCTTCTCGCCCTGTTCGTCTTATCTATCTTGAAGAGAGCCTCGAACTTGTTAAAGAAGCTGATGTGGTTTCCAATGAAGTCCAGCACCGTGAGATGGTTCTTCTCCCTGTGTATCCTCAAACCCCTGCCAAGCTGCTGCAGGAACAGGATCTTCGATTCCGTTGGCCTTAACATCAAAACGGTATCAATGCTGGGAACGTCTATGCCTTCATTGAAGAGATCCACAGAGAAAAGCACCTCGATCTCGCCATCTCGAAGCATTCTCAAAGCGGTATTTCTTCGGACCTCGGAACGATTATGCACCGCCACGGCGGGAATACCGGCGCGGTTGAAGTGCTCAGCCATGAAGTCCGCATGCTTGATGGAAACACAGAATGCCAGGGTCTTCGACTGCTTCCGGGAATACCATTCACCAAGAACATGATTTGCCCTTGCTGCTGTTGCCAGTTTGTTCTCCAGCTTCACCGGGTCAAACTTCCCGTTGCGCCATGGGATGTCCTTGTAGTCCACACTGCGGTCAGCAACTCCATAGTAGTCGAAGGGGCAAAGCAGACTCATCCGAATCGAGTCGAAAAGATCTCTCTGAATAACCAGGTTGTCATCGCACAGAGCCAGAATGTCTGCCTGGTCGGTCCTGTCCGGAGTAGCCGTAAGCCCCAGCAGGAATTTCGGTGAAAAGTGGGCCAACAGCTTCTGGTAAGTTCTGGCAGCCGCGTGGTGAAACTCATCCACAACTATATAGTCGAAGTGCTCTTCACTGAACCTGCGCAGGTGACCGAGCTTTCCCAGTGTCTGTACCGATGCGAAGAGCAAGTCGGTATCCATTGTTTTCTCGCTGCCGGAGTAATGCCCTATGCTGGCTTCAGGCCGTATTCTGATGAAGGTCTCCTCGGCCTGCTTGAGTATCTCTTCCCTATGGGCTACGAACAGAACCTTCTTTGCCCCAACAGCGAATGAATCGAAGGCCGCCAGCCAGGTTTTTCCTGTACCGGTTGCCATCACTACGAGTCCCCGTGAGTTACCGTAATCCCGGGTCTCCGCTAGCAGGCGAAGAGCCTCCGACTGAATGTGATTCGGCTTCGGAGGCAAAGCCTTCTGATCAGTACCAGGGTGAATCTCAGCACTCTTGAATGAAGGGCGCCGTGAAACATAGGCATCGATCCAGGCGTTGGTGATCTCCCGGGTTTTGGGGGAAGAATACAGCCTCTCGAACTTCTCCCGAAGTTCAGCGAACCGGGCGGGATTGTCATCCATATCCACCCGGAGGTTCCACTCAAGCCCGTGTGTAAGTGCTGAACGGCTGATGTTGCTTGAACCCACGAAGGCACGACCGGCAACGGGGGAACCACCAGCACTCTTCACGAACATATATGCCTTCATGTGAAAGCTCCTGCCGGCGCTCTCAAAGATCCGGGTATCGGCACCCATTTCGTTAAGCAGCAACAGAGTGCGAAGTGCCTCGGGATCCGTTACATAGAGATAGTCCCCGGTGAGGAACCTGACCCTCGCCCCCGCCCCAAGAGCATCCACCAGGGCATCATACAGCAGTCTAAGCCCGGTGGACTGAACAAAGGCAACTGCAATATCAATCTCAGTGGCATTGTTGATCGCGGAAAGAAGCTTCGGCAGGAAAGGGTCGGAATCCCCACCAACAACAAGATGATCGGTCACTCCGAAGGGATCATGCCTATCCACAGGAGCCCTCAGAGTGAATTTCCACAATTCTCCGGGCTAGAGGAACATCCGCAGGAGCAAGTTTCCAGCCAAGCAACTCCCCCACCGGCACCCACTCATACCTGTCATGGACAGACAGTGTTATCTCACCACCGACAATGGTTGTCTCCAGCAAAACCAGCCGAATGGAAAAAGAATCATAAGCATGGGTGCTCTCAGCAACAACTGAACCAACAACCGTTTCAAGCCCCAGCTCCTCGAACAGCTCCCGGGCAAGGCACTCAGCGTAACTCTCCCCCTCCTCGACCTTCCCCCCGGGAAACTCCCAGAACCCGGCAAGCTTCTGGTTCATGGCCCTGCGACAGAGAAGGACGGAGTCTTTCTTAAGGGTGCAGGCTGCGGTGACGGTTATGGGCAATGGATTCCTTTCAACATTGCTTCTCAGCATGGGCAACTTTTGCGGCTCACTGGAAGAAATACACTCAGGCAAGGCCTTTTCCTTCAAAACTCTTTGGTTGTCATCATTATCCCTGTGGTGGTACTGATGTTTAGGGAGATTCTTGACATTCCTTCCCTTTGTCATCCATAATGAGTTTCCAGTGCATGTGTCTTGCTCTCGGATATTCTCCTAAATCTTTAACGATCGGATCAATTATCATTCGTGCATGTTGCAACATGAATATCCATTGTACGTAAATGTCACAAGCGAACTACGGTCGCTTCTCCGACATTGCAGTATCGCTCTGGTACACATGTAAGTATGATGATCTGGCACTCTCTTCCCGCCTTAGCGAGAACTGCTCCCATCAATTTGAGCCGCTTCGGGTCTGTATTCCCCAAAGTATCATCTAGCAACAGAGGAGCTCCACCATTCTCGGAAACGGTCATCGCACAAGCAAGACGAGATATAAGCGAGATCTGTTCCTGTGTACCACCGCTAAGAGAACTGAAGGGTACTTGAGTACCATCAAGAACTCTACTGACAACAGTCAGGTTCTTCTCATCAACTTCAACCTCGAATGTGTTATTGAACACAAGACGACCGAGTCTCTCGATTTTCTCCTTCAGAGGAGCCACATAAGCAAGACGAGCTTTATCTCGCTCCTCATTCATTATCGTAAAGAGTAATCTTGCAGCGTTAGCCCTTCGGACCGTCGCTTCATACTGATGTTTCACATGCTCAAATCTGCTCTGAACGGAATTGAGTTTTTCGTGCAACCCCTCTTCACCATGCACTTTCAGGCGTGTTCGCACGGCAATACGCTCCGCTTTCAGATCGTCCAGTTCCTTTGTCACTGTCGTCAAAGAGCCTTTTGCAGTTTCCGCGAGGGCTTTCACCTGATCAGGATTCAATTTTCGTAGAGCTTCTGCAGCAGAAATGACTTTATAATTTTCTTCTTCAACCAGCTTTGTCGAATCCTTGTACTCCGCTTCAAGTCGTTCATCGGAGACCGTTTCCCGAAATCCGGCAAGCTTATCTTCAGCTCGTTTCAGTTCATCACTCTTGAGTTCAAACTGAACTTTCGATTCCTGATGCTGTGCAATGAGTTCATCTCGTATTTTGCGTGCCAGCTCCAGCTTCATCCTTTCATCTGCCCAATCTCTATCGGTCTGCTCCAGAGCTTTCTCAGCATCATGCAGTGCTTCTTCAGCGGATTCCAGGCCGTCGGGGAGCTTTGGTGCGGATGATCTCCTGCCGATGTAAGCCGGAACAGTCTTCTCAAGCACTAAGACCCTTCTCGCAAGTTCTTCATAATCAAGATCACGAAGGTCATCTTTCTCGATTTCGCTCTTTCTATCTACTGTCTTCTGCGCTGCCTTCCGTGCATCATTTGACTGCACAGCTTCATCCGCATTACTCACTCCAGCTTCACTGCATAATTCAGCAAGCCTTTTAGCTGCCTGTTCGACTCCTTCCATGAGTTCCGAAGCGCTTGACCCGGCCATCACCTCGATCTGCAGGGCTCCGGGAATTGTTACTCTGAGTCGTTCGGAGACTGTGTAGCTTGTTTCTTCATCCAGTGAAATGTGTGCCGATTCTCCATCAATCTGATACTCGATATCACCCAGTCCTCTCAACTGCACACCTGGGGCTCCCGTCTCAAGCTTTGCCTTTGCCCTTATGACATCACGTTCAGCCTCCTGGATAATTTTCAATGCTTCATCATCAACACGACTTTCCTTAAGCAGGTCGGAAGCCATGGCCGAATCTTCCCTGGCACGATCTACTCTTTCCTTGCGTTCTGTCATCTGTTCCAAATCCAATATGCTGCGGAAATAGTCATAATCCGCTCGGCAGAGATCGCGAAGTGACTCGACTTCCTTGCGGGTGCTTTCAGCTTTGGCTGCATCGGCTTGTGCTTTTTCCAGGGAATCCTCTGCATCCTGCATGGATTCAATCGATGTAGAACTAGATTTCTTGAGTTCAGAGAGCGCGTTGCGGGTTGTGGCTATTTCATCAGCAAATTCCCTGCGTTCATCCAGATTCCTCTTCGCCGTCTGTTGTGATTTCTGGGCTGATTCAAGCTTGAGCTTCGCAGTAGAAAGATCGTTTTCCAGGCGCATGATCGCTTCCAGCGATTCATCATATTCTGAGAGTTCATTGCTTAGACTTATCTCATGCAGGTTTAAACGATTCAGGTCGTTTTCGATTTCAGCAGATCGGGTTACATCTCCATCAAGATCCCGGATTCTGGATCTCAGTGATTCTACCTCTGTCTCTAATTTTTGAAGAGCACTCGCTGATTCCTGCAGTTCCTTCTTTTCCTTACCCGCTTTTGTGTAGTAGCGTTCATATTCCTCACTGACTCTTTCAAACAGGCTATCTTCCCTGGGATCAGCTGCATTTCCGCCAGCTGCACTATCAAGAGCAGCCGACAGTGAGGTCTGTCCGGAAAGGTCGGCCTGTTCCACAGCCTCTCCCTGGTGAATATTGAGAGCTTTCCAGAGATCAACATCAATAGTCTCGCGAAGGATTTCGATTGCGCGATTATGCGCATCGCGTCCAGTATGGTTTTCAACATGAGGCTTGGTAACAGTCAGCACGGTCTCGGTTTTCCTGTGAAATCTCTTGAAGTAAGTGAAGCGGTACTGACCGCTTTCCACCTCAAGCTCTATTTCAGAACCGGTATCTCTGGATACCGGCTTGATCGCCTTAACCGCAGCGCTTTTACTATTAGCAGGGAAGTCGAACAGCAGACCTACGGACTCTCCAAGACTTGTTTTCCCGGCTTCATTCGGTCCTTCCACAACTGTCAAGCCACTGGAACCGAATTCCACCTCTGACTTTTCTATACCCCGATAATCTGCAAGACGGAGGCGTATAAATCTCATGATTCTCTCCCGGCAAGCCTGACCAGGAGAGCAAGTGCATCGCGGGAGGTAACAGAGGAGGAATCCGATTGATCAGCCATTTCCCGCAAGCGTTCAACGGTCGAACCGGCAAAGCCCGAGAACCCGAGATCGGAGAAATCAGCATCCTCCGGAATAACAACGAGATCTTCCTCACGGGTTTCTACCGCACCGAAGATTTCTCCTGCATGATCAAGCAAGTCAATGAGTTCACGATGAAGCAGCAGTGATACAGAGCCGATGAATCTGAGTTTGAGAACCGTTCGTTCCTTGTTCTCGAGTCCATCGAGCCAACTGCGCAAAGCCTCGATGTCTTCCTCGGTATTGAGGTAAATATTCTTTCGCTCTATGAACTTCCATCTCCCTACTTCTACCTCTTTCATGACCACATTCTCTTCGTTGATCTCAGCAATCAGCGCAAATCCGGATTTCACCTCCCTGTAGTCAGTCGGTTCAGGTGTACCTGCATACCAGACTCGTCCGCTGTCACCAATACTGGTAAGGGAGTGCCTATCACCGAGAGCTATGTATTGAATCCTGCCCTCGGATACGGCTTCCTCCGCTGCCTGAAGAGAAATCAGCTCTGGATCATCAGGATCGGGTGAGAGGCTGTCAACAATGCCGTGAGCAACACAGATTCGTACCGTATCGGCAACCGGTTCAATATCCTGCAATACAGGAGCAACAAGATCCTTCTTCGGATGCTTCGACATCCATGGTATTCCTACAATCTCAATCCCACCTGCAACCTGGATTGGGTTTGAATCTTCAATCACATGAATTCCCGGAGGCTTTTTATCGAGGAATGAAGTACTGCGGTAAATCGAGGCAGCATCGAGGGGGTCATGATTACCGGGAAGAAGATACACAGGAACAGGCACTTCCCTCAAAGCCTCAAGGGCACGGGAAACGGTTTTCCTGTCAACAAGATTCGACTCGAACACATCACCACAGACTATCATGAATGCACAGTCCTCTTCCCCGGCAATGCGTCCAAGCTCACGTATAGCATCGAACCGGGATTGGGAAAACCTCTCCTGTACTCCTTCGGAGAAGAAGTGCCGGGTCATTCCCAGCTGCCAGTCACCGGTGTGGAGGAAGCGTATCATGAGCGGGTTCTTCTTAGTGATTTGCTACTCATTTACAGATCACCATTTTCAGATGAGCTACCCTTCAACCAGTCACGCATAAAGCCAATCAACTCCTTCACTGGCATCATCTGCAATTCATCCTCACTGAAACCCTCTTGGAACCGTTTCTGGTAGAAATCAGTCATGAATGTGTTGAACTTATCCCAGATCTTTGTTGAACTCGGTAGAGATGTACAGCTTTCATTCTCAATGAACCAATTTCTGACAACCTGTACCAGTTTACTCGCTTCATTCCCATGGCTACATATATCAGAGCCTGAGAGGTCCGATAGAGCTTTTTGATAACGATATGGTTCTTTATCAAGCACCAGGCATTTCTTATGAGAGAGTTTATCCTGTCCGAATTCTTTGCACCCGAAATCAAGCCCTAACTCAAAAGGCATGTTCATCCGTGCGAATTCACCCTTACCCTTTGCCTGCATTCTGGAAATATCGTGAATACTGTATTTCGATTTCCTAATCAACTCGCGTATTTTACTGATCCGCTGTTCATTCGATGATTTTCGTTCCGATGCAATTCTTGGTTCGAAGCCAAGCATCAGTATCGTGAATAGCATAGGGCGCAAGAGAGGTACGTACTCCTCGTCAAATGGACAGTTGATGAAGACATTATTCTCAAACTCAATCTCAGGCATGAATAAACCTACAACCACTTAAGAATAGAACCATCTTTTCGATGGACTATTATCTCTGTACCTTTAGCGTAGTTTCTCTTGGCAAATCTAATAGCTTCAGACTGGGTTCCAAGGATCTTGTATGCCCTTGCAGCACCTTCTTTCTTAACAGCCCATCCATCTCCTCGATAGATTATATGCACACGGGCTTTTCTATTCATTTGATACTCCCCTAAAACTAGAACTTTCGTCAACTGTTTTAAACATCATTACATACTCTATGTTTATCTAATTCTGTGTTCCTCGATTCCGTATTGACTCATGCTCAAATCCAGCTGAAGTCGGTTTGTATCGTCCGTCAACTGGACTTGGTTTTCTGCAACGGAAATCATTAAGCTCGCGTATATTGATTCTTGCTTTTAGTAGTGTAGTGTTCTCACCACCTGAGACTCTCACAACATTCATTTCATCAGATTTTACAGGTAAAGTTATACGAGAATCTCCGTATTGGGATGTGTTTACCTGAATAACATAGCAATGCAAGTCTCGAACTGTACTTTCCACGATGTTTGAGAAGTACTTTGTGTCTTTGTTCCATTCGACTGCAATCAGGAAATCAATATTTGCTCTGAATTTCGCTCTGTGTTTGATATCCGACAATTCAAAACAATTAAACACTGTGAAATAGACATCACGCCAAGCAAACAGAAAATAAGCTGGATCAAGATTCGGGGCAGCCAAATCTAAACGGTTGAGTTCAGCGTTTTCAGCTGGAGAATAGTGATTCTTGGGACGGATGAAGACCTTACAGGCACGATAAAGGTCGTTTTCCTTATACGGAAGAACAGTTACAAGAAGATTATATGCAGTCTTTCCACATACCCAATGTTCCAGACCGAACACAAGAGCAATCTGAGCCCTGCGTGCATGCGAAACCATGAAAGGCAACCATGAATATGGTACGCTTACTTCTGGCAAAACAAGCATGTCACATTGTTCCTCCTCAGCAAGATTCAGCAGTTCGAACAGCTTAGACTGTCTCTCCCATGAAGTATTGGGCTTGCTAAGTGGCGAATAACTTGATGAAATATCAATTTCATTCACTTTCATGTTTGCTATGCCTATTGATAGTTCGTCTTTTGATTCGCCATGGATATTGCGGTTAACAAGCCTTGGTGTGTTCACATCAATAGTGCTTTCAGTTTCTCCAAAGAAGAGCGAGAATTCAGCTTCCACAGGAGAAACCAGTGAGTGAAGAAGCTTGAAAAGCATACGCTCATCATTGTGGATATACCGGGGAGTCTGATTCTCAGAACTTTCAATATCCCATTTCCTGCATTCTTGTAGTGAAGGGATATCAAACTCAACCAAAGAACCACGATATTGAGTGTAGTTCAGAAGAGGCCAAGCGACCCATTGGTGCCGCAGTAGATTACTGACCCGGAATGCAAATGCGTATTTCGTAACATCGGGGAATCGGTCAGATATTAGATTCTTGAGTTTCTTCGATTTTATGCTATCCTTCCATTCCATCTTGAGCAATGCCAATACCATTCCGAGTGCAATGCTAAGATATGAAGTCAAATCAGCCCTTGTTTTTTGAACCCACTGGCCTGAATTAAGTTCTGATTCAATCTTATTTATTGTTTGAAGACAGCGTAAAAGCACTAACTCCGCTTTCGTGTGCTGCCCTTTAACAATGAGAAGGGTCAGAATACGCTCCCAGGTTGTGCAAAAGTCGAGAAGGTTTTTCCCTCGACTGAACCTATCAAGCTGTTCTGTGACTTCTTTCTGAAGAAATTCTGAAGTCAACCGATGCTCAACCATCCGGCGTGCTAAGTACTTTGATAGTTCTGTACTATTTTCCTTGATACCGATTACACTACGGAGTTTGTTAATTGAACCTTCATATATGATGTCAAAAGCACATGCGTCGAGTTCACGCCCGCGGTCATCCGCAGGAAGAAACCGGAAATCACTTGCATCCTTTTGTATCTCTTTTATGAATTCGCTTAATCCAGCCCTGCTGTGATGCTTGTCAAAATGCTGAATGATGAGCTTTGAACTTTGAATAATCAAAGAGGAAGGGCAGCAAAGGGAATACTCTGTTTTTCCCTGCTTATCCTTTCGCGGATGGAGCAGTTCTTTGTCAATCAGCAAATTCTTTAAGATTGCTTCAGATCCTGCTTTAACAATTTGAATAGCTGGGGCTTGTGCGACAATCAGGATATCATCCACGTACCGGCCAAAATAAGAAGGTTGCAAGTTCTCGCGCACAGCCTGATCAAATGGATTCAGTAGCCAGTTTGCGAGAACGCGAGAACTGGGTAATCCAATAGGGATGCCCTCTGGAGTAGAATCATGAATATCATGAGTCTGAGCCAAAGATTCAGAAATGATGGTTCTGTAAGAAATGTGTATTTTTTTCAGTATGCTGGTTAGGTTCCTTGAAAGGTTCCGAAACCCTCGGTTTTGCCGAACAGGAACCCTTTGCCAATCAACAGATAAACGGTAGAAACACTGCTTTATGTCTAGAGATAAAATAACCGCTGATGTTCCTTGCTCAAGAAGTTCTTTGGCACGGTCTATTGCAGTGTTTCGCCATTTTGCATATTGGTGGTGGAAGATTTTGAATAACTTTGATGAGCCTTCATCACTACTTTCATCTGATTCACGATCCAGCCTGTTACCAAAGCAACCTTCATCTAGGATGCGATCCAGCTCCGGACCAACGATCATACACCAAATAGTACTTAGTATGTACAGTTCAACTGGTGCATCTATAAAATACTGTACACCACCGTCCTTATTGATGAAGTACTTTTCAGCTGTTCGCACATTCGAAATAAGGCGTGGAGTATCAATATCTTGTGAATTGCGGAGGCTTTTCTGGTTAGTATCTTCTACAGATTTAGGGAGTAATCGATAGTATATATTATCCAGCCACATCTGTATTGTCTGCTGAGATTTTTGACTAGGCTTTCCTTTTCGAAGATCATCGACTAATTCGGATAGTAATATCTGACGATCATTGAATCTCCCTCCTGCTTCGTAGTCTGCAATTCTCGCGCGACGGAACAAGTTCATTTTATCATAGTATGTATCCTGTTTCAGTAGACGATATGCATGATGAACCAGAGCCGATGCTGAGGTTCTGATTTTCATGTTCGTCCTTCGATGATGGCAATTTCATCTTCTGTTACGTTATATATCCTCTGAATTTCAGTATCTAATTTCTTTGCAAGATCATCAATATTCGAGTTAACATCTACTTTCTTAGCTTCTATTATATGGCTCGCAATTTCTGCGATTGTATTCAGATTAGCATTCTTTGGAATAGGCAAACGTTTAATGTATGTAGTCTTGACTTGTGCAAAGGTGCGCCCCGATCGTTCCTGTGATAGATAACGGTAGAAATGATCAAACAATCGTGAATTCAGGAGGCCAACCAAAGCAAGATCGGAAATTGGATTCCATGCTTTTCTAGGCACAATAAGATGTACTGTCTTATCAAGATAGAGCTTATTATCATCGATAGCAGCCATAATTATACTTGATGTTTGGCGATATATTACCTTCGGTTTCCGCTCTAGATACTGAGCATTGAACCGGAATGTGTCCACCGAAGGATCCAGTAGGCTCTTATAATCATGACGAAGAAAGTGTGATGGAGCATCAATATGCCACTTGGTGATATCTCGACCTTTAAGAAACGGAATATCATTGACGTGTCTCTTGACTCCAGAGTAGAGAACACGTTGCCCGATGGATCCTCCTCCTCTACGCTTTCCCCTGCCCTTCGTCCAATAATTAAACCCTATATCCTTTACATAGAACAGTTCATCTATGGTGCAAAATGATTCGCTCTCTTCAATACGTTCAAAGATTGGATCACCTATTCTTATTGGCTGAGAATTGGGACAATGAATACTGAACATACCAGTATCCCATAGTTCCACTTCTTGTTCTAATCGATTAAACTCCTCAATTGGCAATACATATGGGAAAGTAATACTTAGGACTTTTTTAGTGTGGCAAATGCATACAAATACCGTAGGGTCATGGAAAACAGATGAATCCTTGAAGTCGCGAATTTCACTAAGCATGCTGGACATAGTAAGTTGCTTCCGGAACCCTTTGAAATAATCACCATTAAGAAATGTATTTGGAGAAATGTAAATCATGTGTCCATTATATGCTAAGAGTTGTATGACACGTACATAAAACGCAACATATATGTCGTTGTTGCGCTTGAAAGATGCATATAGGTTTTCTAGAATATTCTTGACCTCAATATCGAAAATAATACCATAAGGTGGATTTCCAATCACAACATCAAATCCATCCGTAACACCATACATCCATTCCGGATCAAAGAAAGGAGCAGAAGTATTCTGATCATAGGGATCCCAGGCAGCAAGCATTCTGGAAGCTTCGCTTGTTAAGTTACTTTCTTCTAAAATGCTGGCAATCTCTTCTCGAATATTTGAATCTTGCTCCTGAAGATTTAGCTTATCCCGTCTTCGCTGCGCGGCGAAGTGCTTATGACGAACTGCAGCGAGTTTCTTCTCAAGTTTTGGTAAGCGAGGGTCAGTCAGGAGGCCTTGATATGGCTCACGGTCTATTGGAATAAGCGTATTGGCTGCTACGAATTTCGTTTCTAGGTTAGGTAATGGCCTGATTCCTCTGTTCTGATCTCTGTTTTGATTTGGACGCTGATTGCAGATCAAAGAAATGAAGAATCTCAGTTTGGAGATCTGTATCGCTATTGGCTGGATGTCTACTCCATAAATGCAATTCTCGATTAGGTATAGCTTTCGGCCATAATCAAGATCATTCGTCTCGAAATCTTTCTCAATCGCACCGATCGCAATTTCCCGGGCAGACACATCAGGGATCTGCTCCGCTTTCGAAATCTGTTTTTCTTTCCATAGTTCGTTGTTCGGATCAAGCTTACTCAGAATAAAAACAAGCTTGTGAAGAATGCCCATGGGGAAAGCCCCTGAGCCACAGGCAGGATCAAGGATTTTACAGTGATCAATGGCGTCGATGATTTTCTCTACTTGATCAGTCTTGAATGGATGCGGATCCTCGGTATATGCAAATAATTCCCGAAGCTTATCCTGAAGATTCTCTTCCCGGGGTATGTTTGAGTTCTTCAGTCTGGTTTCCAGGTAAGCAATCAGAGACTCATCCACCATGTAGTTGACTATTTCACGGGGAGTGTAGAATGACCCGGTCTGTTTCCTCGCTGTGGTTCCAGTTTCCGGATTGTAGCTTGCCAGGAGATTTTCAAAAACCTTACCCAGAAGTTCAGGGTCGAGAGCAATTTCCTCTTCGATGGGTGTATTCTCTGTGACAGTGAACTTGTAGCTGTCCAACAGTCTCAGCAGTCCTCTGACCTTCTCCTTCTTCCTTCTATTGTCGCCGTATGCATCACTTAGATCAACGGTGCGGTAATCCGAGAAGAAGAGGAAGTTGGGCACTTCTGGGCGTTTCCTGGGATTTCTTGTAAAACCGTCCACATAGATGACTTTCCCGGATTTATCCTCTTTATCAAGACAGTCAAACAAGCCTCCATTCAGGAATGGAATTGTCGAGAAAAGATCAACTGCTTCCTTTTCTGAAATAGAGAACAGCTTCTGGTAACGATACAGGTTCTTCACTCCATACTCTTGCTTGCGCTGGTTGAAAGAACCATCACTGGAGAATTTTCTATTTTCCTCAAGATCAGTGTTCATGCGTTGGTTGAGTGTGGCAAAGAACAGATTCTGGAGTATCGCCAAGTAGAAGGAACTTTCATCATGATCGAGGGATTCCAGAATGTCTTTCAACTTGTGCTGATTGAAGAGTTCAGGAGGGATAAGCGTTTTTTCCTTAAGGAACCAGCAGAAGATCAGCCGAGTTAGAAGCCTGATTACGTTGGTTGCATTGCGTGTTGCTTTGTCCACTTCCAGGTCTGCCGGGAACTCCACATTATCCAACGCCCAGAAATACCAGCTGGCAAGCTCTCGATAAAACTTCTTATTGAGCTTGTCCGTATCAAGAGTTTCTCGCCAGGCTTCATGCAGTTGTTTGAAGTTGCTGTATGCGAATTTTAATGTGAGTTCGGGCAGTGATAAATCATTGAGGATTTCGATGTGAGCGCGATGTGGATGCATGCAATTGATGTCCTTGATGAGCTTCACTTTTTCAAGGACATCCCTGCTTTGATCCTTCTTGCTCAGACGTCGGTCAATTACTGAAAATGTAAGTGTATCAGTTTGTTGAATAAGAAGCATGACTGGCATGTTGAATAGCAGATTGATCTCACGGGTTATATCAGCAAGTTGAGTTCGCGTATAATGATCACTCTTCAGAGCAATGGCAAAGAAAAGATAGGACTGGTAGTTGTTTCCGGAAAAATCAGAATCGAAAGAAAACGAGCTTTGGCCATCTATGCCAAGCACTTCATCATCCGTAATCTGAAACAGAAAATCGATAGTCTTCCAGTTGCTGAAACTGGCTTTGTCTTTTCTGAAAGGCCGGTCACGATTATCAAATTCCTCAAGGAAAGCTTCGGGAGAGTTTCCAATATCAAGAGTCTTCTCGCTCTTGTATCCAAGGGTATTCAGCAGATTGACTGAAGCTGTGCGAAGATCCATCCTGGCGAAGTCATTAAGAACCTCTCTGATCTCTTCCCTTACATCTGTTCCCATGTCACTCTTTCCTATCTGAATCGATAAAACCCACAAGTTCCTTCTTTGTCGGTAATTTCCCTCGATACTTCGGAGGCACAGTTGTGTATGTTGCAACACCTATTGGTTTGCTGGCGTCGCGAAGAGTGTATTCGACTATTGTTTTACTGCGATCCTTACAGAGAATCAGGCCAATGGCCGGCTGACCGGCATGGTTTGGCAGCAGTTCCTCAACCGCTGAGAGGTAGAAACTCATCTTGCCGACAAACTCCGGTTTGAATTCTTCAACCTTCAATTCAACGATAACATAACAACCAAGATGTAAGTGGTAGAAAAGAAGGTCGAGATAATAATCCTTGCCATCAACCTCCAGATGATACTGCTGCCCTACAAAGGCAAAGCCTTTCCCCAGTTCCAGTAGAAACCTCTTAAGATGTTCAATGAGCGAGTTCTCTAGCTCACGCTCACTGACAGAAGAGCTGAAATTGAGGAAATCGAAGTAATATGGTTCCTTGGTCAGTTGCTGGGCCAGATCCGACTGCGGCGAGGGCAGAGTACGCTTGAAGTTCGTAATTGCACCGCCTTGACGAGCGTAGGCGTCATGTTCGATCTGATGCACTAATACTGCCCTGGTCCATCCATATTCTATAGTTTGCCTGGCGTACCAGAGACGCTTCATGGGATCGGTGAGTTTTGCTAAAAGCTGCAGGTTATGACCCCAGGGGATTTCTCCAACAGGTTGCGGGAGATTCTTGCCGTCTATTTCTCCAACAGCCTGTGGGAGTTTTACCACATCATTTGTCCAGGCAAGGTACAGGGAACGCATGTGCCACAGATTTTGTGGTGAGTATCCTCGAACGTTCGGGAATTCCTTCAGAATATCTGCAGACAATCGCTCGACAACCGAACGACCCCAGCCTTCACTCTCCTGCCGTTTAACAATCATCTTCCCAATATCCCAATACAGGCTGATGAGTTCTCTGTTGGCTGAAAGTGCAACCTTGACCCTTGCGGTCCTTATTCGAGCCTTGATTTCTTCCAGTACCTGCGTGTATCCCTCTGGGAAATCGACAGATGACCGACGAGTCTCAGAGCTTTTCAGTGATCTGTCCCGCCTGGCAGCTGCCTGTTTTTTAGTCATACTCTGATCCTTCGGTCTTCCTTAATCAGCAGCCAGGTAACGAGGTCGAAACCCGAACTATCATTTGCCTGCAGCTGCCTGTCTGGAATAACGAAATCTCTTCTTGTCTGAAGCCCGGCTGCGGTTCGCTTCCGGAAAGTACCGGCAATTGATCTGACCGCTTCTGTCAGCAGTTCACTGTATCTATCCATATTGATGCCATTATTCGTCTCTTCATCGAAAAGGTCGCAAAGCTCCTGATATGGGGCATCCTTCCCGACACATAGTTTCTGGAACATGGCCAGTATCTTTTTCGATTGAGTGAATGTGAAACGTACAGTACCATCATCGCGGATATAGAGCAGGTAATACCTGCCCAGAGGATTCACCTTGGATGATTCCCGATCCTTAAGAGCGTGTTTATGCCGCAGGCAGAAGATAACTCCTGGCCTGACTATCTCGTTCCAGCTGTTATCGAGGTTGTCGGCCGCCATTAGCCTGCCTGGTGCAGGAACTACAGAGTAGAGACCCAGGGGAGCTTCCTCAAGCAGTTTTCTGCCGCTGTCCAGGAAATTCATCAGCTCAATCCGGAAATCATCAAGAGTGAACTCGCTGAGTGAAACATTGTCGTCCATATCTTCAAGATCGATTACTTCATCCTTGAGCCTGAGCAACTGCTTTTCGCGATAGGTGAGCTCCTCCGCAATGAGTTCTTCCAGCTGCTCGGGATCGAGAAGATTATCCCCGGCACTAGCAGCCAGATCAACCATTGCCATTCGGGCTTCCACTCGATCCTTTAGATTGAGGTATTTGTTGAGATCATCGGTGGGCCAGAAATTGACAAGCTGTATCCGCTTGTTGATGCTGCCAAGCCGATCAATTCGGCCAAAGCGCTGAATGATACGCACAGGATTCCAGTGGATGTCATAGTTTATGAGGTAATCACAGTCCTGCAGATTCTGTCCTTCTGATATGCAGTCAGTTGCAATGAGTATATCTATCTCACCATCATGAGGCATGCTCTCCATCTTGCTCCGTGACTTGGACCGGGGAGAGAAATTGGTCAGAATAGATATGAAATCGGTCTGATGCTTGTACCCGACCGGCTTGAAAGTAGTCCGGTTGTCACCAGTACCTGTAACCAGGGCACAGTGCAGGTTCAGTTCCTCAGAAACCCAGGCGTTCAGGTTTTTGTACAGGTATTGTGCCGTATCAGCGAATGCAGTGAATACAAGGACTTTCTTGTTGTCATCGTTGATAGGGTTATTAACCTTCTCACGGATTACTCTCTTGAGTTCCTGCAGTTTTGCATCTCTGTCGGGTGTTACAGCGGCAGCCTTCTCGTGGATGGAGATAAGCTGCTTAACATCTTTGCGTAAGTCCTTTTTCCATTCCTTTCTGTTGATGTCCTCCAGCTTGATTTGAAGCTTCTTACTGACGGTAAGTCTTTCGAGAAGCTCAGCTTCCTCTTCTTCGCCAGGATCGAGAAATAAGTCAGGTGTTGTGTATTCATCCAAGTTGTCCTCGAAGTGGTCGATCTTGTCGAGAAGATTTTGTATTTTGTGTATTGTCCGTTCTATCGATACTTCGAAACTGTGAACGGAGCTTTCAAGTCTTTTCAGATAGCCAATTCGCATCATTCCTATCAGGGAAAACTCCCTGGTCTTCTGGTCGAATCTGTCTTTTTCCGAGTTATCATCAGTCTGATTTTTCAGGTAATCATCACTCAGATAAGCTGTGGGATTAAAGATTGTCAGCTTATACTTAGATATCTCACTGTGAAGTTCATCATAAGATGGGAAGTATCCTTTGATATCTGTTGCCGGGTGTAGTGCTACCGGTTTAAGCCTTTCAGGGAATTTACCCATTTCTCCAGACTTGTAATAACTGATAATATGTTTACGGGACCGTGCTATAGTGAGTTCATCGAGAAGCTTGAAAAATGAGGCGTCCAGTGCATCTAGTAGACTTAGCACTTTCCGCTGAGGATTCTTCTTTGGATCTGCCCACTGCGTGAAGTGAGTCTGTGCATTCTTCATCGCCTGCGCTATACTGATGATTCCCAGTGATTCCTGAAAAGCCATATCCTTATCGTGAGTGATAAGCAATAACTGATTCCGCAGATCCTTCAGACTTGTATTAACAGGAGTTGCAGACAGAAGGAGCACCTTTGTTTCGATACCGCTTTTCAGTATCTGATCCATCAGAAATTCATAACGAGTTGTTCTTCTAGTCCCATCCTTTTCCTTACCCCGTGCATTATTTCTGAAGTTGTGAGATTCGTCAATCACGACTAACCCATAATTTCCCCAATTGACAGTTGAGTATTTCTCCAGCCCAAGATCGGTGTGTGCGCGAACATCAAACTCGAACCGGTCCTTTAAAAGCGGATTACGAACATCGTTGTTGCGAAATACAAGCCAGTTGTCCTCAAGTTTCTTGGGACAGAGTACCAGAACTCGGTGATTCAACTTCTCGAAGTACTTAATGATTGCAAGAGCCTCAAAGGTTTTTCCGAGACCAACACTGTCAGCAATGATGCATCCATGATGTTTCAATATCTTATTGATCGCACCTTTAACTCCATCTTTCTGAAACTCGTAAAGCATTTCCCAGACCACTGATTCAAAGAACCCTGTTTTTTCATCAAGAAGATTGCCGCGTTCTGCTTCCGACAGGTAATCTTCAAAAACATGGAAAAGTGTTTTGTAGTAGATAAGCTCAGGTGAGTGATTCTGGTAAAGCAGAGATAGGTAGTTAAGAACTTTGTCCTTCACATCCTCAACAAGAGATGAGTCATTCCACACTTCATCGAACCAACTCCTTAGGTCCTTGCGGTCTCTGGTGCTATCCACCTCCAGATTGAGTTCGATATTGTTCACTGATGAGCCAAGGCCCAAACCCCTCAATGTGAAGTTAGAGCTTCCAATGATTGCTTCCTGAACTCCATTATTATCCATGTGATACATCTTGCCATGAAGGAATCCGGGCTTGATGATCGACCTGATCTCTGCTTTTTCCTTCAACCAGTCAGCACATTCTCTGGCAATGCGTTTCTGCTGAAGTTTGTTGTTAAGCTCAAGAGCATCATTTTCGATTCGAAAGGACTTCTTCTCGGTTTTTTCAGGATCCAGTGACTGAATGAACTTCGGTTCTCCAAACATGAATCGAAGATGGCTAATATTATCAAGTTGATTCTTCAGTGCTGAATATGCGTAAATCGTGAAATAGGCCGAAACGAAAGAAAGATCTGAATCTGGTTGTATCTTTTCCTTTAGAAAATCACCAATCGAACCTCGTCCATGATTGTCCCATATTCCAGAGAGTGTATTCTTCAATGATACCATGTGTAGCCTGTCCTCCGTCATTCTATGGAGCTTTCTTAACCTACCGTGTCAGCACTACGAATGTATTGATCATTCTTTTGCATAAAGACCCGAAGACGACCAATTTTGTGACCGAGTATCTTTCTCTTATCAATCAATACACAGTATCATTAACAACTCTGCTAGCTAGTGCAATCCACCAACAGAAAGACATTGATCTTCCATGGAAACATCCACTCTTGATTGATACATAAGGGTAACATTTCATCCTTCTGCTGAAATCTAAGTCTATCATAAGTTAAACAAATCAACAGATATCGGTTATCTAATCTCAACTATTGCTAGAAATATTCTGCTGCATTTAGTAGCATAATACTTTTATGCATTTATGACTGCGTCTAATCTCCTCAACACTTCAAATGAACGTCTTTCAAGGAAATCATCGAAATTGTCATCCTTGTAGATATCTGCGTTAGTCGGAAGAAGGTTGCAACTTAGTATTTCTTGGAAATCTGCTCTAGGAACAATAGAGAAAAAGTAATCTGAAGGTGCTTTCGTAGAAATGAGTTTGTTTGAATCTGATGGGAGAAAGCAGAAATTCAGAACTGAATTGATTTTCTCTACTGAAGTGTCTCGCTTCTTAAGAAATGCTTGTGGAAAAACATGATGGTACTCTTTTCTATTGTATTGAGCAAGAGCTTGGCCCAGATCGATTGCTTGACCATTGACAAGGTTTTTTGGCGTACTCTGTGCTAATAGCAATAAAAAAGCTCTTGTTGTAGCATTAGCTTTGGAAAATCTAGATTTTTTGAAATCCGAAGCAGTGAGTGTGTATGAGTATTCGGAGAAAGCATCATCTTCCCCTTTTGACAGTCGATAAATGCATTCAATATCTGCATCCATTTTCCAGTTAGACTGTCCCGTAATGTACCTATTTGAAAAGGATGTCTTCCAGAAGTATTGCCTAAGAGCCTTAAGTTGTTCTGCAGTAGGTCTATCAATTACATCAAAGAACTTGACTATTGGAATCATCTGCTGGTTGAAAGGTAAGAAATCTAGACTTGGACATCTTAGATCGGTTGCTAAAAAATCAATTGCTTTTCGGAGCTTGTCTTCTACCCTTAGCCAATTATCTCTGACCACTGCACCATCAAGTTGGATAATGCGTTTTGTTACTGTCGTATTCTGAATAATTGCGGAAATAACTTGAAGTAATGTTTTGTGTTTAACTTTGCCAAACCCTTTCTCATTTAACTCGTCCAACAAAGCATTGCTTGCTTCGAGAAGATGGAAATCATCTGTCCATGTCCAAGCAGTCATTAGATCAAGAGCACTTAGCTTTGTCCCAGTATTATTGATGCGCTCAAATATTATACCCACATCATCTCTGCTTCGATTCTCAATCGTTACTACTGGGATTTCGTAGTTGAGAAATTTTGAAGCCAGTTCCTGTGCTTTCTTATGATACTGCTCCTCTAAACTTTTTACAGCATCGAATAGAGTTGTCAAATCAAGCAGCTTCCTTAAGTGAATTGATACTTCGGACTTCCTTACACTAGCAGCATCAACGAAATGCTCATCCTCAAAGTCATAGTAAATCTCGAAAATATCTGTATTTGGATTGTACCCTGATCCGTCACATTCTTGTTCAGTCAGCTGACTAAACACACCATATATACTTGCCATCCTTTGCTGCCCATCAAGAGCGTAATTCACTGGATATGCATCATCTCTCTCCGGAATCTTGTAACCCGCGATATTCCTTGAATACTTGAGCCTCTCATCCGTTTTCCAGAGCAATACACTTCCAATGGGATAGTCAGCCACAATGCTTTCCATGAGTTCAATAACTTGATTTTGCTTCCAGACAAACCCTCGCTGAAATGCTGGAATCTTGATATCTCCTTCATCAATACGCTTGATAATCCTATCAATTTTTTGCGCTGTTGGCGTAAGTTCAGCAGATTTCACTGTGATTCCCTTCTTTTCGAATAAAAAAAGTCAAGCTCTCTACAACCCAATTCCATAAATCAGCTTTAATGATGCCATCCCCTTCTCTTTGTGTCAATACCAGTTCCAGCCCCCCTTCCCCCTCGACAAACCCAATCACAGCAAAAAAGCCGGCATTACGCAGAGCAGCATAACACCGGCCTTTGTCATCGCGCTTCTTTATTCTGAGGGCCTGAGCACTGCAGTTCTGTCCAGGAAGAGCTTCGGCCCCTCCTCTACCCTGAAACCAGCTCTTTGTGCCGCCTGCTTCGTTTCCTCGAAGTCCTTCTTCGTTACATGAACCGGGGGTTCGATGATGAGGACGGTGCCGGTGGGTTTCATTGTGGTTCTCACCTGGCGGAAGAGCTCTTCCCGGTTGGGGACTTCGTGCACCATATAGAAGAGGAGGGCGAAGTCGGCCTTGATGGCCAGGTTGAGATTGGTCTCGGTGGTTCTGTGGAGGATGATGCCCTTCTCTATGGGTTTGTTCTTTATCTTCTTCTTTATGATGTCCAGCATGCCCTGCTGGAGGTCGGCGGCTATGGTCTTTCCCTTCGTTCCGGTGAGTTCCGCCATGGGGATGGTGAAGAAGCCCGGGCCGCAGCCTATGTCTATGGCTATGTCGCCTTCCTTTATGTACTGGCTGAGGATCTTCTTCGGGTTGTGGATGAGCTTCCTTATCGGGTTGTTGAGGCTTCGGTGGAGGGCTACGGGACAGACCCTGTCTTTTCTTGTGTTCATTCTCTCTTCTTTTCTACCTGTTTAGTTATCGTTCTGCTCTCTGCCGTGGAGCCAGTTCGTGAAGGCTTCACGGCCGTGGTCCTTCCAGAATTCCCTGAAGGAGTCCCAGTCCTTTATGAAGGTCTGGTCCTCTTCTTTATTCGTGGTGGTCGCTTTGCTGCCGCAGATGCTGGTCCTTCTGCTTTTCCTCGGGCCGTCGTGGGTGTGGTTGTGGTGTCCGAAGAGTATGTGCGCCAGTACCACCAGGCCCACTGCCTGCCAGTAGCTTACCTCGGGCAGGCCGAATATCGGCGGCATCAGTTCGTTCCACAGCCACTGAATGAGAAGTCCGAAGACTATTGCCAGGGCAGCCGCCGCTATGACGCCCAGTACCACAAGGCCTGCCACCTTTGCAACCTTTGCCGCGGGGCAGCTGCCTGTTTCGGTGAATTCCGCTCTAACCGTTCCCATGGTATTCCTCCCTGATGTGTGCGTACTTGTCCCTTATTGCCTTTAATCCCCGGTGCTTCCGTGCCAGAAGGGTGCCCTGTGGTGTTTTCGTTCTCTTCGCCAGGGTCTTTATGGGAATGTCGTTGAGTTCCGTGGCGATGATCACCTCCCTCTGCTTTTTGGGGAGGGAGTTGATGGCCTCCATTATTTCTTCGGCAGCCGCTGTTCTTTTCATGTCGTTCTCCGGCTGGTACCTGCAGTCGGCGATGGTCTCGGCCAGTGTGAGCTCCCCTTCCCTTTCCTCATCCATAGAGAGCATCGCCTTCCGGGGCCTGCGATACTCGTCGATTATCCGGTTCCTGAGGGCCCGGAAGACATAGGCCGAGAGGCTTACGATGGGCTCGGTTATGCCCGGGCCGTCGAGGATGCTCACCATCACGTCCTGCACTATGTCCTCGCTGTCCCGGTGGGCCGTTTCAGCGAGCTTTCTCTTCACGAAGGCCACCAGGCTGTGGCGGTTGGTTGCCACATAGCTGTCAAGGTCGTCCCTCCCCATCGTTCACCTCCCTTCGGTTCCGTTGACGTTTTTTCATCGGTGATATTGCATGTTCTTCGCAAAGCGTTGATCCTGTTTACTATACTTCATTTCCTCCATCGTTCTTGCTTGTTCCTGCCTTGTTTCCTGTTCTCTTTTTTTCTGATTGCATGGAGGGAGTGTCTGTTGTATATCATCATTGATATGGAGGTGGTATGAACAGGAAGCTCGCTTCTTCACTGATGGTTGCGGGAACGGTGTTCACCGTTCTGTTCTGCCTGGTGTACATGGCGCGGGACTTCACCAAGGTGATCAACTTCTCCAGCATGAGTGACATGTGGAGCCTGTTCGTGTTCAACGACACCACCGGCCATGCGCTTTTCAGCGAAGTGAACATGGACGACTTCGTGTCCCCCCCCTACCCAGTTCGTGGCGATTCCCTTCTTACCGTAGGCGGACTGCTTGCAAGCCAGAACAACTACTTCAGCCTGTTCGGGACCGATACTCCCCGGGGAAAGATGTTCGAGATAGAGTTTCTCCATAAAGATTCGATATACACCACGACCATCTCAACCCACACTATCCCCCCGGCCCTCCAGGCACAGGTTTGGACGGTGGTGCTTCTCCGCACACTGATCGTCATCGGGCTTATCACCGTGGGTATATGGGCTTATCTCAAGCGGCCGAATTCATCTGCCGTACTCACACTGTCGCTGTTCTGCTTCGCCCTTGCGATGGAAATGACCGTTTCCTTCGGAACCATCTCCGATGCATACGCCGGATTCAACCTGCCATCCTTACTTGTTATGGGAGCCGCTTCACTGGCGGCTTTCACCCCGGCCCTGTGGTTGAAGCTGCAGCTGCTGTTCCCCAGAAGAAACCCCCTCTACTCCAGAAGAAGACTTCTCTTCAACCTTCTGATCTTCCTTCCCACCGCGCTGATGATCTACTCGAATATTTCCGGCGGGCTGGATCACATAATGCCGGGTCTCATCGTTCGAACGCTGATGATCGGCATGGGTTATGCTCTGCTGATCAGGCACCACAGACAAACCGTAGTGAAGCTTGAAAAGAGACAGACCAGGCTTGTGATGCTTGGCTCAGCGCCTGGGTTTGTCGTTTATACGCTTTTCGTCTGGATCGTTGTTTTCTTCAGTGAATGGTATACCTCACTCCCTGTGGTAAGCAGAATACTGATAACCAACCTTATTTTCATCCTTATGCTGGGGGTGCCCATAACCCTGGGATTCGCCATCGGCAAGTACAGGCTCCTTCACCTGGAAGGCAGGATAAAGCGGGGCACCAGGTTCCTTACGGTTAACTTCGCCCTCCTTGCAGTTTTCGTGGCCATTCTGTGGGCCATTGTGGAATTCGTTCTTTCAAGGGTGGGGCTGGATTCGCAGAACGCAATCCTGGTCACCGGCATTGCCCTGGCAATGGTCTTCATGTGGGCCCAGAAGAAGATAAGGCACCGGATCGAGGAATACTTCTACCCCGAGCGGGTGAAGCTCCGCCGGCTGATGAAGGACTTCCTGGCATCCAGCATGGTGAGGGCCGAGGGAGAGAGGTTCTGGAAGGAGCTTGAGGAGAAGCTGGCGGACGGCCTGTCCGCCGAGAGGATCTATCCCGTGATAAGGGTGGACGGAAAGGGTTTCTTCTGCGGCGACCTCACCGAGCCCACCCCTTTCATTCCCGGGGACGAGTTCCTCCTGAGGCTTGAGGCCAAGGACAACCCCCTGCTCTTCGACGAGATGATAGCCAGTGGAAAGATCATTCTGTCAACGGCTCAGAGGGACTGGTTCATAACAAGGAAAAGCGCGATTCTTCTGCCTCTGGTAACGAACTCCGGGCTCATGGGATTCCTCGTGATAAGCACCAAGACCAACGGTGAGGACTTCACCTCAGAAGAGCTGGAACTGCTGCAGAGCTTCAGCGCCCAGACTGCTCTTGTTGCGGAGAACCTCGAGCTGCTGGGTGAGAAGCTGCAGAAGGAGAAACTTCAGGAACAGCTCCGTGTGGCCAGAAGCATTCAGCGGGGGCTGCTTCCCCAGAGAATACCAAGGATGTCCGGTATTGAGATAGCCCCCCTGATCAAGTTCTGCCTCGATGTGGCCGGCGACTATTACGATGTGATCCCGCTTGAGGACGGCAGAGTGGTGCTTTCCATCGGAGACGTGTCGGGCAAGGGGGTCGGCGCGGCTCTGATAATGGCCAACCTTCAGGCTTCACTGCGAACCACCCAGGCCATGGGAGCGCGGCTCTACGAGTCCGCTTCCAGGATAAACCGCATCGTTTACGAGAACACCCCTCCGGAGATGTTCATCACCTTCTTCATGCTCTGCGTGGATCCCGCCAGAAAGTGCATACGCTATGTGAACGCCGGTCACAATCCGCCATTCCTGGTGAAGAACGATGGAAAGGTAAAGACCCTTTCAACCGGCGGGCTTCTCTTCGGGATCTCCGAATCGGTTACCTATGAGGAGGGTGAGATACAGCTTGAGAACGGCGATATGGTACTGATGTACACCGACGGCGTGTCCGAGGCCATGAACTCAGCTGAAGAGGAATTCGGGGAGAAGAGGCTGGCGGGAATGGCATCGAAAAAAAGAACGATACCCCTGGGGGAACTGCTTTCCGCCATAGAAGAAGAGGTAGGCCGCTTCCACGGTTCCAGGGAGTACGAAGACGACTTCACACTTCTGGCGGTGCGGATCACTCCCTGAACTTCTCAGGGCGCCGCTGTTCATACACAGACAATGACCCTTTCGCCTTCATCCGTGTATTCAAAACTGATAATGCTGCCCCTGCCGATGAGGTCCTTGATCTCTTCGTCGGTATACCTGCGGAAGAGCATCCCCTCCTGTTCTCCACTGAAAAAGTAGAGGCTGCCGTCTTCCTGCAGTGTGGCCTCCCCCTTAATCTCCTCATCCCTGCCCGGGGGGTCGAAGGTCAGCAGGATTTTTCCAGCGGGTCTCAGCACACGGCGCATTTCCCCCAGGGCCTTCCCGGCTCCGGGAAGGGTGACATGATCCAGGGCGGCAATGCATACCACGGCGGCGAAGCTGCTATCCGGACATGGTATGGCTGAGAGTTCACCGACACTGAACGAGCCGGTAAGGCCCGCTTTTTTCAGCCGCTTCCTTGAGAGATCCACCCCGGCTGGGGATATGTCCAGGCCGTGGACGCTGAACCCCCTCTCCGCAAGGAACTGGCTGTTCCTGCCCCCTCCGCAGCCCAGGTCCAGAACGGTGCCGCCATTCTCCAGATGATCTTCACAGAATGGGGCCAGGCATGCATGGGGCCTGCTCTTTGAGAACTCCGTCGCTTCCGGATCGATCCGGCGGATGGCCCTGTCCCAGAAAATCCCGGATGAGTGGATGGTCATTGTCCTGTCTGCCCCTTCTCTTCGCCGATACGGTTGAACTCTTTCAGTATTTCATCATAGCTGTCAGCGTTCTTCAGAGTCTCTATCATTCCACTCCTGTGAAAAAGGGAGGCAATTGAGGCAAGCCTTCCCAGGTGCTCTTCGGGGGATTCAGCCCCTGTGCCCAGAAGCAGAAGAAGCACCCCGGCCCTTCCGCCGTGACCCTCCATAAGGAATCCGTTCTCGCCGGTGGCCAGGAGTGCCATGGGGGCCGGTGGCGAGGCTTTGTGGGAGTGGACCAGAACGCAGTCCCCGGAAAGCCAGAGGGGCGACTCCTCCAGCTGCCTGAGGCAGTCTTCCCGGAGCTCGTCAGGGGCGGCATCGCCTGGATAGGCCGACTTGAGCATGGTGTTCACCGCATCTTCCGGGTTTTCCCCCGTCAGTTTCAGCAGTACGCTCTCATGGGGGAATATCGCCCGAAAATCCACCGCCGGGGTCTCACCGGCGGCATCGGCCTCCCACTTCATCTCGGAAGGATGGATGATAAGCAGGGGCCTGTTGCCGAGTTTCTTTGACAACTGGTCCGGAAGCCTCTCCTGGGACGGCTGCCAGGCAAGCCTTCCGGACCTTGCGGCGAAGAGAACGGGAAGGTCTGCGGGAGAGTAGATGTCCATGACCGCCCGCTGAATGTCATGCCAGTCATCAACCTGCTTCTTTACCGACCGGGCAAACAACTGGACGTATTCCCTCTGCTTTTCCAGTTCCCTCAGGGTGGAGCGGGATCCCAGGATCGCCGTGGCGGCTCCCGCCTGCCCCACAAGCCTTTCCAGGACCATCCAGGCAACCGGGAATCCGGGCTGCCTTTCGAGAAGCGGCGGAACGGCTATGAGGAACCTGGAACAGGTGTTTATCAGCGCCGGGTTCATGAACCTTATCACCAGATGCCTCCCCTGGTCGGCAATTCTTGAGGGCAGATGCTCCATGTCCCCCTCCATGCCATAGTTTTCATCGAGGAGTATGGTGGATATTCGAAGATCCCTGGAGGCTCCCATGATCCCTTCTACGGTGCTGGCGGCAAGCCTTGTAACCGGCTGAACCGGGGTGCTGCCCTCGGCGGCGATAACCACCGCCTCCCCCAGCAGTTTCTCCGACGCTGCTATCTGTTCCTCGCTGTCGTGGGTGTCCGGGGATATGATGGCCGGGTAGAGATGCTGGCCGCTTGCGGCGTTCCGAACCATCATGGCCAGGGACATCAGGGGTTCTATCTGCTTCCGGGAGCTTATGGGAACCAGTATCCGCTCCGGGGCTCCGGAGCTGGCCAGGGAATCGGCTTCCCGTGTCATGGCTATTTTCCGGCCGTATTTCTCGGTAACCATGGGGCCCACGGTACAGGTGGCCAGTATCATGAGTATCGTGCCGTTAAGAACATCCTCACGGAAAATTCCCAGCTGTACTCCCACCACCACCGCCGCAAGGGTTGCCGCTGTCTGATTGACGCTGAGGCCGTATAGCAGGCCGCTTTCATCCCTGGTGAAACCGAGGATCCTTCCGGAGAGACTGGAGGCGAGGTATTTGGCCACATAAGCCGCTGTTACCATGAACACCAGAACCACCCATACACCCCTGGACTGAAGCAGAAGGGCCACATCCACCATCAGCCCCACGGATATGAGGAAGAAGGGGATGAAAAAGGACTCACCAACGAAGTTCAGCCTGACCATGAGCCTGCTGTGCTCGGGTATGAGAAGGTTGAGTGCCAGACCCGCCAGGAAAGCTCCAATTATGGGCTCAAGACCGGCAATGGGCGCTATGGCGGCGAAGGCATAGGCAAAGACCAGGACGAAGAGGAAACCGGGCACGGACTCCGCCGATACCTTCCTGAAGAACCATCTTCCCACCACCGGAATGGTATAGAAGGCAAATGCCACATACAGGGCAAGAAGAATGGTCATGCGAACCCAGAACAGGCCGGTGAGATCACCCCTTGTGGATTCCGCCACCACCGCCAGGACAAGCAGGGCAAGTGTGTCGGTGAAGACCGTTCCGCCAACCGCGGTGGTAACCACCCTTTCCTTCACCAGCCCCAGCCGCTGAACCACTGGATAAGGCAGGAGGGTGTGGGAGGCGAACATGCTGGCAAGAAGAAGTGCGGCGGCCCAGTTCATCCCCAGAATGAAGAGGGCGCCCACGACACCGATCAGCATGGGAATAAGGAAAGTTATGCCTCCGAATATCACACTGTCCCGCTTCTGCCTCCGGAATCTCAGCATGTCCACTTCGAGACCGGCCATGAACATGAGGTAGAGAAGACCAACGGTGCCGAAGGGCTGGACGAAACTTCCTTCATGGATGATACCGGTGGCATGGGGGCCCAGGAAGATCCCCGCCAGAATGAGCCCCACGATATCGGGAAGCCTCAGCCGCTTGAAGAGCATGGGAACAAGAAGGACAGCGGCCAGTGCAACGGCGAAGGTGAAAATGGGGTCAGTGGGGTCGAAGTGGTCCAGCATATGTGACTCCGCTTTCTTCGGGCACCAGCCCGCTAGTTCATTCCAGGGGAAGTTTCCTGCAGAGGGGCACTTCCGGTGCTGAATCCCTCTTCTCTATCTGACCGGCCAGTTTTCGGAGACAGCCACGAATTCCCTCTTCCACAACAGGATGGTAGTAGGGCAGTTCAAGCATCTCGAAGACGGTAAGCCCCCGCTGTATGGCCCAGGCAATGAGGTGGGCCATATGCTCCGCCTGAGGCGCCGCCATCTCCCCCCCCAGCAGTTTCGCCGTTACCTTCGAGGCGTAGAGTTTCATCAGCCCGCGGTTCTCTCCGGCGGTTACAGCCCTTCCCTGATTGGTGTAATCCTCCTTCGCCGTCACGGCCTCATCCATTTCCAGGTCGGCGAACCGGCTGCCGGCATAGGCTATGTTCGGATGCGAGAACACGATACCGATGGGGGTCCTTCTGCAGAAGCAATGCTCGCTGTCGGCCTTGAGCATTGCGTTGTATCCCGCTATGTGGCCGTCGTCGGCGGCTTCATGGAGAATGGGAGCCCTGCGGTTCACGTCACCGGGAAGAAAGACCGGAAGGTTCCCCACCTGAAGTGTGTGCTGGTTGAACCCGGGAAGGCCGTTCTCGTCAAGCTCAACACCGAGGTTCTCAAGGCCGAGACCCTCGATGTCGGGTTTTCTTCCCACAGCCACCAGCACCTTTTCCGCTGTTGCTGTGTTTCCGCTCCAGGATGCCTTTATCTTCCCTCCGGGAAGGCTTTCGAGGTTAACCTTCGCCCCCAGGTGTATCGGGAACTCCCCGCCGATGATCTCCACGGCGGATCCGGCCACATCAGGGTCGGTTATCCCGCCTATGGTGTGAAGGGCGTCGAAGCCGGTTACCTTCACCCCGAGCCTGCTGAATGCCTGAGCAAGTTCCAGACCGATAGCCCCCAGGCCCACCACAAGCAGGCTTTCAGGAAGGTCTTCCATCTCGAAGATGCTATCGCTGGTGAGAACACCGCTTCCCAGTTCCTTCCAGGGTCCCGGGACCACCGGCTTTGAACCGGTGGCGATTATGAGCCTGCCGGTTCGTATCTTCTCGCCGTTCACCTCGATAAGGTCCGGGGCCAGTATTCTGGCACGGCCGGGAATGTTCTGCGCATCTTTCAGGCTGTCGGTGGCCCTGTTAACTCCCTTAACGAACTTGTCGCGGAGGTTTCTCACCCTGTTCAGCACCGCCCTGCCGTCCACGGCAACGCTGCCGTTGAGGTAGAAGCCCATTTCACCGTATAGATGCCTCTTGTGGTAAACATCCGCCGCCTCTATCAGGGCCTTTGAAGGCATGCACCCCACCCGGGCACAGGTGGTTCCGTAGGGGCCGTCGTTTATTATCACGAAATTGTCCGTTCGCTTCCTGACCTGCCCCAGGGCGGAGAGCCCCGCGGTTCCCGAGCCTATTATGGCAACATCTGCTTCTCTGGCCATTACCGCCTCCTTTCCTCTCATTGAATACTATTATACTAACTGAGAGCTTCCAACGGTCCGTTAATCGTGGAATGGGAGTATCATGAAATACTCATTGCTTGTAGCCGTACTGTTCGCCGCTTCCCTTCAAGGCGCTTCCAACCTTTCCATTACCCCTGCCGACGACGGAACCGACTACCTGTGGGTGTCATGCCTGGACGACAGCGACACCGGCTTCATCTGGCGGTTCAACGGCTCAGTGAACGAAACCTGGAGAGCGTTCCCGGAATCCTATCATGGTGTATCTACCACCATAACGCTGAACCCCTCCCAGGGAATGCATCTCATCGCCGCGGTGGACAATGTGCTGTACTCGCTGGATCCCTGGGACGATATGTCCACAGAAGACTCCATCGTTTTCTCCCAGGATTTCGAGTGGAGCGTTCCAGGACTGCTGCGCAGGACCGCAGTTCCCTGCTGGGGCCTTTTGAGCAGGTACATGGCCACCTACTTCAGCAGCGGTCAGGATTTCATGTGGATAACAAGGGAGTACACGGTCTCTGAAACAGGTCAAATTGCATGTGGTGATTCACTTATGCTTCACGATCCATATCCCCTTTTCTCATCCAGGTATCCGGAAGATCTTGTTCACAATGTGACCTTTCCTGTAATGAACTACTCCGGCTGCCCTGTTACTGCCCAGAGGCAGTTGGTTTCCGGTGATATGCCCCCTGATCCGGCCAACTGGCGCATCGCCGCCCAGTGCCACAACACCACAGCTTCATCGGTGTACCTTACCGCAGACACCCTCACCTGTTCCACCACCGAGTCAACCGAGCCGGAACTGCTTGCATCAGGTTCGGACTACTATGAAGCGCTCTTCCTGTGGAGCGACTCCACCGGAACGGTCTTCTACTCCGTTCACGACTGCATGGATGGTTTCACCTCCACTTCCCCCTTCCCGGGACAGGGGCCGTCCAGGCTCCAGGCAGCGGCCATGTCCGCCAACCCCGAGGATCCGGGCCTGCTGCTTGTGTGGCAGAGCGGAGGTGACCTCTACTGCCGCCACTACCTGAATGGCTGGAACGACTATGCCCACCTGCTGAAGTCGGGACTCAGTCCCCTGTCCCCGGGGGATATCGCCGTCTGCAGCGTGCCGGACGGATACTGGGTTGCATACAGAGAGGGTTCCCAGCCGGATGTGTTCTTCGTTGACAGAGACGACGTTACCGGCCTGGATGTGCACAGCCGGCCTGTTGAACCTCTTCCAGCGGTGTATCCCAACCCCTTCTCATCCACCCTTCATGTCAGCCTTCCAGGGAATGTCATGGTCCAGACGGAGCTGTTCGACGGCGCGGGAAGAAACGTGCTGAATGGCTCCGGGAGGGATACCATCATTCTGGACACCTCCCGGCTTCCCGCGGGGTGTTATCTGCTCAGGGTCACTTCATCCGGAACTGAACACATTGAAAAACTGGTACTTCTGAAGTGAACAGGAAGGCGACAACCTCTATCTGATCAGTGCCACAGATTC